>Ga0182744_1001118_pt1 | contig 24077 bp, 17 predicted proteins | sample eDN3rd30CKraftMG_FD_128525 | JGI IMG/M metagenome (GOLD analysis project Ga0182744, IMG submission 128525) | Enriched Miracle-Growth compost microbial communities from Emeryville, California, USA - eDNA 3rd pass 30_C Kraft MG (version 2) (version 2) ... | reverse complement strand
TTATTGGTTCAATTTCTGCCTCGGTAAGGTCGGTTAGATATTTAGTGTTGTTCATAATTCACTTATACCTAAAACCCTTACCGGGGTTTCTTAAAGTATACTAACTCAAACAGTTTCTAAGCCACATACTGCAGGCCTTAGATAGTTTTCAGTCGATTTCATAATATAAATAACCTTTAGGTATACATCAATGGGAATTGACCTACTGAAGATCTTGTGATATTCCGTATTGGAGTTAATCAGTGTGGATGGTCTAGCTCTGGCGCTGTCTGGCTTCAATAGCACAATTGCCATCATTGCCTGTGCTAGGTATGGAATACTTATGATGCTGGTAATTGCCTTGCCTTGATTTTTATAAAAGTTCTTTTTTCGGTCATAATAATATGAATTGGCCTTCAGAAAGTCTTCAATATCTCTGTGTATTTCATCAGAACTTCTTAAAGAGGCGGGTGGGATATTCGTTTGGCTATTAGTTGCTCTGATTATCCTATCTCTTGCAGCTTCTTCATCCTCACGAATCACCCTAACAAGAATTGCTCTTTCATCAATCCCTTCAGATTCTCTTTCCACAAAATGTTTGTATATCTCGTGGGATGTTTGAAGGCCATTGACTATCTGTGGATCTTCTATAGTGAGTTTCTTACCAGATAAAACAGCTTGTGGAGTTAGGATTGTAACACCATTGTTCAAGTACCAGAAATTTTCCGATTCATGATTTTGCAAGGTCTGTTTGATCCCAGTGTTGACCGTTACATCGCCTTGGTAATCTCTTACGTTTGATTCAAAAATGTTCCGAACTAATGTCCCATCGTCTGAGATGAATTCGAAGTATTTACTCAACGTAACTAAGCAAACATAAGAACCCGATTCAGTACTAATTGGAGATTCAGACACTTCTAATATGCGGCTTGATGAAGGGACGTTTCGTGTCATTTCAACGAGTCTACGGGCACCAACAAAGTCAAAAGAAAACGTTGTTCCGCTGAACAACGCAGCTACAGTTTCTTGCAGTTTCGCAACTTTTGCTTCTACATTTGGGTGGATAGAGTCTCCTGAAGTTACGTAGAAATATTTAATAGTCAGCTTAGGAAAGGTTGTTACTAGCCTCCCGAAAACTTCTCGAAATTTTTTTATCTTTTCAATTAAATCCGAGTTGTACCGTTTATTAAATGTGTCCAAGTCATTAGATAGGTCGAATAGATCTTCTGCACTTTCCCTGAATTTTATAATTGCAGCCTCGTTAAAAGAATTAGAAGTTTTAGACTGTATCAGCACAAGGTCCATATAGTTCTTTTTCTGATTGTAATTAATTTCGGTATCCTCCTTGATAAGTTCTCCGTTTAAAAAGAAAAAGATCGAATCAATTCCTCCATCTCCACCATTAGCGACTATGCCGTCAGTTATGTCATCATATGTCAAGTCATAATCTTTTAACACTTCGCTTGCACTATAAATTTCAAAATAGTCCGAATACGAAACTGGGGTGTCTAGTTCAGCAATTTTCCCTTGAATAATATTTTCAAGAATTACTTGGTCGTTGTTTTTTGTGTTCACAATCAGTGTTTTTAGCGGCTACGCATGAATGCGTAGCCGATCTGGTCATTTTGTATCTATTTCCTCAACTACACCCCGTCGTCGTCCCGCAATTCGGACACATATAGCAGGTGCCGTTGCGTAAGGTAATATTCCCACACTGCCGGCAGGCGGGCGCATCCGCGCTGGTACCCAGCATCTTTTTCACATCGGCTTTTGCGGCTGTGGCGGCCATCACTACCGGTTTGGCCGGCGTTACCCGTACCTGGCTCAGTTCCATTTGCGCGGCATTGCTCTGCGCTTTGGCTTCTTTGTTAGCGGAGTTTACTCCCTCCCCCTGGGGGAGGGCCGGGGTGGGGCTTGGCATCACGGGCGCTACATCTTCGCGCGGCGTTACCACATGCACCAAGTCCTCACGGCCCAGGTATTCATAGGCCAGCATGCGGAAGATATAGTCCAGCACGCTCGTAGCATTTTTGATGTTCGGGTGGTCCACAATACCGCTGGGTTCAAAGCGGGTAAAGGTGAATTTGTCCACAAACTCATCCAGCGGCACGCCGTACTGCAGGCCTACCGAGATGGCAATGGCAAAGGAGTTCAGGAGTGAACGCATAGTAGCGCCTTCCTTGGCCATGTCTATGAAAATTTCACCGAGCGTGCCGTCTTCCCACTCGCCGGTGCGCACAAAGATGGGCTGTCCACCTACCTTGGCTTTGATGGTGTAGCCGCGGCGCTTGGCGGGCAGGTTTTTGCGCTCTACAATCTGCGAGAGCTGCCGCTTCAGTTGCGTATCCGGACTGGCCTGCACGCGCTTGTTTACTTCTTCCAGCAGTTCGGTCACGGTGAGCTTGCTCATATCCACAATCTGCGGTTCGGCTGCTGCCACATTTTGCACATTTTCCACATTTTCCACATTATCCTCTTTCTTTTTCTTATCGCTCTTATTGCTCAGCGGCTGGCTCAGCTTGCTGCCATCGCGGTACAGGGCGCAGGCTTTGATGCCCAGTTCCCAGCTCAGCTTGTAGCAGTCTTTGATTTCCGCCACCGTAGCCTCGTTGGGCAGGTTGATGGTTTTGGAGATGGCGCCGGAGATAAAAGGCTGTACGGCTGCCATCATGCGGATGTGGCCATGGGCGTGGATGAAGCGCTCGCCTTTTTTGCCGCATTTGTTGGCGGTGTCAAACACCGGCAGGTGGGCTTCTTTCAGGTAAGGCGCGCCTTCTACCATCATGGTGCCGCACACGTAATCGTTGCAGGCGTCAATCTGATCGTCGGTGAAGCCCAGTTCGTGCAGCAGGCTGAAGTCCATATCGTGATATTGCTCGGGTGTGAAGCCGAGGCGCTGCAGGCATTCTTCGCCTAACGTGTAGTGGTTGAACACAAAGCCGATTTCAAAGGCGCTTTCCACGGCTTTGTCCAGCTTTTTCAGTTCTTCGCCAATGAAGCCTTTCTCGCTCAGCGTCTGATGGTTGATGAAGGGCGCGCCGGCGAAGGTGGCGTGGCCCTTGGCGTACTTCACAATCGCGTCAATCTCATTGGGCGCGTAACCCAGTTTTTTGAGCGCTACGGGCAGACTTTGGTTCACGATTTTCATGTAACCGCCGCCAGAGAGTTTTTTGAATTTCACCAGGGCGAAGTCGGGTTCAACGCCAGTGGTGTCGCAATCCATCACCAGGCCAATGGTGCCGGTGGGGGCAATTACCGTGGCCTGCGCGTTGCGGTAGCCGTATTGCTCGCCCAGTTGCACGCATTCGTCCCAGGCTTTGGTAGCCGCGGTCAAAAGGTAGTCGGGGCAATATTTGGCGTTGATGCCCATGGGAATGGTTTCCAGTCCTTCGTAGGCATCGGCGCTGGCATCGTAAGCAGCCAGGCGGTGGTTGCGCATCACGCGCAGCATGTGTTTTTTGTTTTCTTCGTAGCGGGGGAAGGCGCCCAGCACGGCAGCCATCTCGGCAGAAGTCTTGTAGGCCACGCCGTTCATAATAGCGGTAATAGCGCCGGCCATGCCGCGGGCTTCTTCGCTGTCGTAAGCAATGCCGTTCACCATCAGCATAGAGCCGAGGTTGGCATAGCCCAGGCCCAGCGTGCGGTAGTCGTAGGAAAGCTGTGCTACTTCGGGACTGGGGAATTGCGCCATCAACACGGAGATTTCCAGCACCACGGTCCAAAGGCGCACGGAGTATTCAAAGCCGGCTACATCAAAAGTGCTCGTTTCCTCGTTGAAGAATTTACGCAGGTTCAGGGAAGCCAGGTTGCAGGCGGTATTGTCAATAAACATATACTCGCTGCAGGGATTGCTGGCGCGGATCCTGCCGCCTTCGGGGCAGGTATGCCACTCATTGATGGTGGTGTCGTACTGCGTGCCGGGGTCGGCGCAGCGCCAGGCGGCGTAGCTGATTTTTTCAAACAGTTCTTTGGCGGGGATTTTCTTCATCACCTTGCCGTCTGTGCGGGCGGTCATTTCCCAGTCTTCGCCTTTTTCCAGCCGGCGGAAGAATTCATTGGGGATGCGCACCGAGTTGTTGCTGTTTTGTCCGCTTACGGTTTTGTAAGCCTCGCCTTCGTAATCGCTGGCATAACCGGCGGCAATCAGGGCGGCTACTTTCTTTTCTTCTTCTACTTTCCAGTCAATAAAGTCCACGATTTCCGGGTGGTCCAGGTCCAGGCACACCATCTTGGCAGCCCGGCGGGTGGTACCGCCGCTTTTGATGGCGCCCGCTGCGCGGTCGCCGATTTTGAGGAAGCTCATCAGACCGGAGGAAGTGCCGCCACCGGCCAGTTTTTCGCCTTCGGCGCGGATGTTGGAATAGTTGGTGCCCACGCCGCTGCCGTATTTAAAGATGCGGGCTTCGCGCACCCAGAGGTCCATGATGCCGCCTTCGTTTACCAGGTCGTCATCCACGGAAAGGATAAAGCAGGCATGCGGCTGCGGCCGCTCGTAGGCGTTTTTGCTGCGTTCCAGCTGACCGGTCTTGGGGTTCACGAAATAGTGGCCCTGGGGGTTGCCGGCAATGCCGTAGCTGTTGTACAGGCCTGTGTTGAACCATTGCGGGCTATTGGGCGCGGCGCTTTGGGAAAGGATGGAATACACCAGCTCGTCGTAAAAAACGGTAGCGTCTTTTTCAGAGGCGAAATAACCATGCTCAAAACCCCAGTGGCGCCAGCAGTCGGCCAGGCGGTGGGCTACCTGCTTTACGCTGGTTTCGCGGCCCAGGCTGCCATCCGGCTGGGGCACGCCGGCCTTGCGGAAATATTTCTGCGCCAGGATGTCGGTGGCAATCTGGCTCCAGTGCGCGGGTACTTCCACGTCTTTCATTTCAAACTTCACCTCGCCGTTCGGGTTGCGAATCACCGAAGTGCGCATTTCATAGGTAAACTGGTCAAAGGGCGATACGCCTTCCTGGGTGAAATGGCGCTGGACGTTGAGTCCGGCGCTGAATAAATTGGGTTTCTTACTGCTCATGATGCGGAATATTTTGAAGTTGTTTTTAGTGGCCTTGCCCGCCCAAAAGTTTAGGGGGACAGCGAAAATAGAAGGAAAGCCATTCCGGCTCAAACAAAAGAAATCCACAGCCTGTGGAAAGCCAGCAAACACTGTTTATATCTAAATAAATCTACACCATTTAAAGCAAAAAGGCACTTAAATCTCACTTTTCAGGGAGAAAAAATTTATGCGACAATGTGCATAACAAGAAAAATAAAATCCATCTGAAAGCCGGCCGTTCTGCCCTGCTATTCCCCAATCCGCTCTTCCACCCCATCGTGCCCTTTCTTTTTCTTCTTTTTGGGTTTCTGGTACCCCAGGCTCAGCTTGTAACCCACATCCACGCGTATCACATCGGCAGGCTTTTTCTTGTTGAAATAATCGCGGTACTGCACTTCCACATTAAAGCTGTGGCGGCGTTTCAAATCGTAATCCACACCCAGCCCGTAGTTGGCCTGCTCCAGCAGGAGCGTGCCGCTTTTCCGGCCCAGGTAAAGCTCTGTCACAACGTATGCATCCAGCTTCTTACTGACTTTATAAGCGCCTATGAAACGGTTGCGCCATACATGGGTGGCCGGGCGGGCACGCAGGTAGTCGGCATCCAGGTAATCCATGCTTTGCTCCAGCAGGGTACGCAGCTTCAGGTGCCACTTGGCTTTTTTAGGCGCGTATTCCCCTTCCAGCGAATAGCGGAATTCATGGCCGTCCTGCTTATAATTCATGCTGCGGCGGTATTCCACGCCGGCTTCCAGCCAGGAAAAGATTTTATAGTTCACCTCCAGCCCCAGCACACTCTGATCAAAGCGCGAGGCATTGTCGTGCAGGTATAGGAAATACTTACCGGTAACGCTCCAGGAAGAATTCAGCTTATAGCCCACGGATAGTTGCTGCCGTAGCAAGACATCCTGTACCGGCTGTGCGCCACCGCACAGGGGCAGGCAGGCCAGCAGCAGCAATATTTTATATTTTGTGTTTTGCAGCATAAACAACCAGGAATTAATCTTCATCATCTGTGCCAGCGCCGGCGCCACGGGCCAGCTCGCTTTCTCTGCTCAGGTAATAAGCATGCACCACGGCCACATCTTTTAAGAAATCAAAGCTCTTTACCTCTATTTTGTGAATGGGCAGGCCGGTGCGCTGCCGCAGATCGGCCAGCATTTCCTCCCGCGCATCGGGCCGTATCAAATCGATGCGCTCGTAGATGATTTCCTTTACGTTTTCGTGGTTGAGCGAATAGCTGTCCAGCGCCAGGGTCAGGAGCAGGATAAATACATTGCAGCCGATTAAAATCAGAAAATAATCATTGACGGCCGCCAGCGCGTTGATAAGCCCCAATGCCACGCAGATAAAAAAGTAGCCCATTTCCTTAATTGGCACCATCACCGTACGGTAGCGCATGATGGAGAAAATGGCAAACAAACCAAAGGCAAATCCTGTTTTCAGCTTGGTATCGGCCAGCAGGTAGCAGATCAGGAAGTTCAGGCAGTTGAACAGGATAAAGGTGAACAGGAAATCTTTGTTGCGGTGGCGGGGGTAATAGATAAAGCGCACCAGTATCAGGATGGCTACCAGGTTGATGACAAAGCGCAGGGCCAGCTCGCCGGGCTCTATGCCGCTGACCAGCCCTGAAACAGGTTCGTTTACAGGGGCTTGCGCCAAAAGCAAAAGAGGAGTGAGCAGCAGGCAGCCGGCAAGGGCCAGGATTTTCTTCATGCAGGACGGGTAGGGAATGCGTGTGTAGAGGTAATAGAGCAGTCTTGTTGGATTCGTTCCAGGCGGTGCAGCAGGGGCTTAAAAGCATTGTGCTTTAAAGCGGGCCGGGTGCTCAGCAGGCCGTAAATGTATTTACTGAAGCTGCAGGGAAAAATATTTTCTGCGCGCAGCGCCATCACCATGGGGCTCAGCGGGTTCAGCCGGCGCTGCTTCAGCTCTACCACGGCCAGGCCGGGCGCTGCGGCCGCCAGCCCGTCCGGGCTTTCAAAAGCAATATCCACGTCTATGGTGCAGCGCTCACCCAGCGCCTCGCTCACCAGGGTGATACGGCGGAAAGTATTGCGGAGGCTTACCTGCAAATTGTCCAGCAATTGCCGCTTGTATTGCTGCCGGATGGCCGCATAGGCTTTTTCATCCAGTGGCTGGTGCAGTTGCCCGGTTTCATAGCGCAGTTTGTCGGTGCGGTAGCCGGCGTATTTACGCTTTACCTCAAAAAAGCACTGACCGCTGTCTACATATTGCCGGCTGCGGATTTTCACGCGGTTGCCGGCGCGGTTGTGGTGGGCCTGGTAAAGCAGCAGGCCGGGCGTATCGTAATAAACGGTAGCATACTGAAAAGTGCGTTTTCCTTCTATTTCCAGCACCTGATAGTGGCCACACAGCCGTGAAAGCAGGGCCGGCAGCTTCGCTGCCGGCAGCACATATTTCCGGTCCACACGGTTCAGCAAACGCAGGCTCTCTCCATCCAAAGCAGCCAGTGCAATGGGCGGAAAAAGCTGCAACTGCGGCAGCCAGTCATTTGAAAAAGTAGCATCCGGCATTACTGTGCAATCACGAAGTCAGGCAGGGTAAGAGTTTGTTTTTTCCCGGTAAGTTCTACTTCCTGCACCACAGCCGTTTGCTCGGTGGCGCAGGTATCGCACTGGGAATACACCCAGACCTCGTAGCGGCCTTTTCTTAAAAATTTAAACTCAAAAGAGCCGTCGTAACGGGTGCGCTGATCGTCCAGTTCGGCCGCTGCTCCGGCCACGCCAATGGTTACGCGCAAATCACCGGTGTAGCCTTCGCTTTTCAGGTAGCCGCTTTTATCGTAGTCTTTTACATAGACTTTTCCTTTTACGGTGGCCTGCCCGCCAAAGCCGGGATCTTTCTTGCAGCCCGCCAGCACCGTCAATAGCAATACCGGCAGGACCAGGATGAAAGCTGTGTATTTTCTTTTTGCCATAATTTTTTTGCAATAAAAATAAGCTGTGCCTGCCTGATGCGGCCGGGCAAATCGCTTTTTTTTAGCGAAGCAGGCTTACTTCGCCGCTCCATTGTTTTTTCTTGCGTTGACTGCCATTGTCCAGCGTTGCTTCCAGCCGGTAATAATAGGTACCGATTTCGCAGGGAATGCCTTTAAAAGTGCCATCCCATTTCTTGCCTGGCGTACTCGCATTAAATACTTCCTCTCCCCAGCGGTTGTACACGCGCAGGTCCATATCGGTTACGTCTTTGCCAAACACTACGAAAAAGTAATCGTTCCGGCCATCACCGTTGGGCGTAAAGCCGCTTGGGATGCTGACAGTTTCATTCACGGCCGGCGGCGCGCCGGGCAGCGGCAGTCCGGGCGGCTGATTGGGCAGCGGTGGCGGAGGCGGCGGTGGCGGTATGCTGTCGAACACGGCCACCAGGGTATCCGGAATCCGGTATTTAAAGGAAACAGCAGCATGCAGGCTGTCGGGCAGCAGGAAAGTGCTGTCGCGGTGCTTTCGCTCCCAGCGCACAAAATAACTGGTAGCGCCGGTAGGCATCAGGCCCACCGGGGTAGCGGTAAGGTTATAGGAAAAGCGGCGATCCAGCGTGGTGGTATACGGATAAGTTGGCAGCGGCGTGCCGCCCAGCGCAATGGTACCAAAAGCAGTGGAAGGGCTGACATCCAAGGTGATTTTCACCGAATCCGGATTAAAATACCGGAAAACAGCTGTTACAGAATCTTTGTAATTAAAGGCATAAGAAACCGGGTTGGCCAGCGGGCCGGGCATAAAGGCATTTACCACCGTGTCTTTTTCCCAGTGGTCAAAAATCCAGTAAGAAGAAGCAGGAATGGCCTTGAGCGTGTACACCGTGTCGCCATTCACCACCTGGCTCCAGGTATAAGGCAGCGGCAGCACGCCGGCATCCAGCTGCACGGTACCGGCGCCTGCAGGAACTACATTTACCTTCAGGCGTTGTGGGTTGAAGTCCATGCATGAATCCAGCTTTTGTGCCATAGCCAGGCAGCGGTATTCCAGTTGCTGCCGCATGTGGGCTACGTTGGCCTGCCACTGGGTATAGCTGCCGCCCCAGCGGGCAATCTGCTTGGTCATTTCCGGTTCTATGTTGGCAATGAGCGAATCCAGATGCGGCAGCGCCACCTCGCAGTTCAGCGGCCCGTTCAGCAATTCGATAAACTGATCGTTATAAAGCTGCGCAAACTCCGGGCTTTGCATCAGCCGCACCAGCATGTCTGTATGCATGATGTTGGGATTGCCCAGGAACTGATCAAATAAATCGCAGGGACTGTTTTCCGCAGTGGTGGTACCCAGGCCGGTAAAGTTTTCACCCAGGTCCAGCACGTTGTCCTGATCCCAGAGCGCGAATTTCCATTTTACCCCGGCGCCTGCACGGCCGCGCCACCACATCGTATTCCAGTTCAGCATATCGCTGTTTACCAGGAAAGTATTGAAGATAAAATACTGCGCGAAGCTTTTTACATTCAGAAACTGCTTGACGTGCGCATAGTTGGCCGGCACGCTCATGGGGTTGGCCAGGATGTAATTGTAGAGGTTTACGTAGCCGGTATCGCTGCCATCTTCCACGTTCATGCCGCCCCAGTACTTGAGAATATCCACTTTACCCTTCTTCTGGCCGTAATAATATTCGGTATAATCATTGTCCACATGGTCGCGGATTTCATAGATGCCCCAGTACTGGCCATTTACAAACAGGACGGTAGCATCGTAGCGGCGGTAGTCAAACTCCAGGTTGTAATCGCCGGCCAGCGTCTGGCTGAATACATCGCGGATGTGGCAGGCGCGGCTGTTGTAGCCGGGATAGTTATCAGAGCCGGCCGCTTTGATGATGATGACCTTATAGGTATCGCGCGGGGTGTTCTGGAAAAACTGGTAATCCATGCTGCCTGCTACTCCCAGTTCATCTTCGGCATAGTAGCGAAACCCTTTCTGATCGCAGTAGCTCCACGAATCATTGCCGTGGGGGCTGCTTCTGCCTTCCTGCTTAAACCTGAAATTATGGCCTTTGTCCCAAAACTCTATCGTGCTATAAATATCGCCGGCCCAGCCATAGAAAAAGGAGTTGTAATTGCCGCCAACAGAAATCACATTAAAGTTGGGCGAGATGGTTTCATTGATGAAATAAGTGTTGTGCTCGCCAAAGCTGGGCAAATAGCTGCTGCTGGCAGGAAAGGCACGTGCGCGCAGCAGCGTGGTGGCCGTAACGGCAATGGGTGTGCCGGCATAGGCCGGTGAAGTAGCAAGGGGAAGGCTGCCGTTGGTGGTGTAGCGAATGGTAGCCGTAGGGTCGGGGCAGGAAAGCGCGATGCTTTGCGGGCCGCTGTAGAAGCCGCCTGCCAGGCTAAAGCTTACTTTGGGCGCATAGTCAGTTTTAGCGCCGCTGTTGGGTGCGTTGGGTGTGGGATTGTTGAACAGCGCCCAGGTGCCTGCGCCATCGGTGGTGCGCCCCCGGGAATGATCCTGCTGGGTTATTTTTAGTTTTACGGAATCCAGGATTACAGACGATGCATCGGCAATAATGAACCATTCTCCCTTGGTTTGTGTGAGCTTGAATTTGGCATTGATGGTGGTGCCCGAAAGGCTGCCCCGGTCGTTACAGTAAATCATGCGCCTGCCACCTGCCGGCAGGGTCACGCCCGCCGGTATCTGCCACTTCAGTAGTTCGGCCGGGTCGTCGCTGAGGTATAGGCCGCTGAGGGTAACAGCGGTGCTGCCGGGATTATAAAGCTCTACCCAGTCGCTGTACTTGCCAAACGGATCGGTAATCGTGCTTTCGTTGGAGCAGGAATATTCGTTGATAAGCACCTGTGCTTTTAGCGGAAGGGCCCAACAGGCCATCAGGCCCAGTAAGAAAGCAAAGCGGCAGCGGGTACCATTGGGGCGCATACAATAAGTATTAACTGATTAAAGGTAGTGGTAATTTTTTCCTGCATTCATTTTTCTTTAGTCTTTGTAAGAAACTAAATACCCATGCGGTCATGTATTAGAAACCCGGCTGCGGGCTTTTGGTTGGGTACGGATGCCTCTTTTTTTAGGCTGCGCCGAATCCCCTAATTTAGTAGGCTTAAAAATCATTGCCCATGCTGCAACGCTACTTCATCCTGTGCACCAGTCTGTTGCTTGCAGCGCCCGCTGCCCGGGCACAGTTCAGCACCAACCTGCCCATTGTGAGCATCACCACTACGGTGCCCATCGGCACGGCACAGGCGCCGGCCAATATGGCGATTATCAACAACAGCAGCAGCCTCAATCAGCCCGCCGACCCGCCCCAGTTCACCGGCATGATAGGCATAAAAATCCGCGGCAACACCACACTGCCCAAGCTCAGCTACAATGTGGAAACCTGGATTTCCTATAAAAATGAACTGGACACTTCGCTGCTGGGCATGCCTTCGGAAAACGACTGGGTGCTGATGGCCATGTACCCGGACCGCTCGCTGATGCGCAGCCTCATTGCCTATCATCTTTACGAACAAATGGATTACTGGGCGCCCCGCATGCAGCTGGTAGAGCTATTGATAGACGGCAACTACAAAGGCGTTTACCTGTTTGGTGAAAAAATAAAGCGGGATACTTTTCGCCTGGATATTGCCAAGCTGAAAGTAACCGACAATTACTACCCGGAAATTTCTGGCGGCTATATTTTAAAAATTGACGACGACGGCTCTGATTCCTGGACAAGCCCCTACGCGCCGCCCGCCGCCTCAGCCGGACAACAGATAAAATTCCACTACGAATACCCTCAGGACGATGCCATCACCGGCGTGCAAAGCGCCTGGATTCGCCATTACACCGATACCTTTGAAAACCACCTGGCAGCTCCTGATTTTCAGGACACGGCCCTTGGCTGGCGCAGCCATGCCTCCCATAAATCGTTCAGAGACTATTTTTTGCTGAACGAAGCGCTGGGCAATGCTGAAGGCTACCGCCTGAACACGTACCTCTGGAAAGACAAAAGCAAGAAGCTGCGCATTGGCCCGCCCTGGAGCTGGGATATGGCCCTGTACAACACCGCCGATTGCTTTTCGGCCACAGATACGGCATGGATGTACCGCCACGGTAATTACTGCGCTGCAGATGCCTTTCTGCCGCCCTTTTGGTGGCAGCGCCTGCAGGAAGATGCTGACTTTGTACAGGCAGTAAAATGCCGCTACACCGAACTGCGTGCGCCCGGCATGCCGCTGGATACAACGCGGCTATTTGCGTTTATGGATTCGGTAAGCAGCCGTTTGAACAGCAATGGCGCACAGGCGCGCAACTTTGACCTTTACCCCATATTTGGCGTGCCGCTGGCAGGCGAGCCCACGCCCATGGCAGCCAATTATGCCGAAGAAGTAGCCCATGTAAAAGCCTACATCCGGCGCCGCATGAATTTCCTGGATGGCCAATGGCTGACTACCGACTGCACCCCTACGGCTGTGGCGGTAACCGCCGGCCTGCAGGGCGCAACCCTCTACCCCAACCCTGCGCAGGACAAGGTGGCCGCGGTATTTTATCTGGATAAAGCAACAACCGTAAAACTCACGCTTTCCGATATCTTCGGGCAGGTGGTGTACCGGCAGCAAAGCGGTATGCTGGCGCCGGGCAGGCAACAGCTGCAGCTGGGGGTAAATGGCCTGGCGGCAGGCGTTTATTACCTGAAACTGCAGGGCACAACCGGCGGGCAGGTAACGCTGCGACTGATAAAACAATAAAGCAAACCAGGCCTTGTGCGCCCGGCGTACGATGGCCTAATTTTGTGTCTTTAAAAACAGCAGGAAAACTGCTGTTTTGTTTCTATAAATAAAATTGACGATGCAGGAATCCAAACGACAAAAACAGGTAGGCAAGCTGGTACAACAAGAACTCAGCGATATTTTTCAACGCGAAAACATGACAATGGCCGGCGGCGGCATGGTCAGCATCAGCAATGTGAGCATGACGCCCGACCTGCTGGAGGCCCGCGTTCATCTTTCTTTCTTTCAGGTAAAAGACCCCAAAGCGCTGCTGCAGGAATTTAAAGACCGTACCGGCGAATGGCGCCATGCCCTGGGCAACCGGGTGCGCAACCAACTGCGCCGGGTACCCGAAATTCATTTTTTCCTGGACGACACCCTGGATTATGTGTTTCACATGGAAGAGGTGTTCAGCAAGATTAAAAAAGAAGACCACAACGAGGCAAATAGCGGCAGTCAGGCAGAAAGCGACGAAAGCTAAGTGGTTATTCATGGGCGAAAAAGCAGCCGGATGGGCCACCATCCGGCACGCCCTTGTTAATGCCTGAGTTTTTTCCCGGCGCAAGGCTGTATCGCTTATTTTTGCTATCCTCCCTTTTCATAGAAGTTTTTTTGTCCGTTTGTTCATGCCTGCCACAGCCAAAACCAAATCCAGTACTTCCAGGCCCGCTGCTTCCACATCCAATAGTTCTTCCCCCAACACAGCATCCAATACCGCGTCAAAACCGCAAAAGGGTACCGTCCGCAAGGGAAAACCGGATCAGGAGCCAAAACCCAGTCAGCTAAAGCTGGCCTTTGGTGTTTTGTTTTTGCTGGCCGGCGTGTTTGTATGCCTTTCTATTTTCAGCTATTTCTTTACCTGGAAGCAGGATGCAGATTTATTCTTCAGCCATCAGTCTTTCTGGGATATTGTAACCAGCAAAGAAGTACCGGTAGCCAACCGGTTTGGCCGGCTGGGCGCAGCTATTTCCTTCTTCCTGGTTTATAAAGGCGTAGGCCTGGCCGCACTGGCCGTAGGACTTTGGCTTGCCTCGCTGGGCCTGCATATCCTGTACGGAAAACGCATGGCGCCGCTGATGCGCTACCTGCGCTGGCTGAGCCTTACGGTGCTGGTAGCCGCCCCCATCCTTACCTACCTTTCACCGGACGCTTCCTTTGCCTGGGGCGGCGCCTGGGGCAATGTGGCCATTGATTACCTGAACGGCCTGCTGGGACGTGCCGGCACCGGACTGGTGCTGATAGCCGGTGTTTGCTTTGTTCTCTTTGTCATCTTTGCCCTGGATATTTCCCCGGCCATCCGCCGCGCGCGCCGTGCTGCCCGCAAAGCCCGCGAAGCCGCCCGCGCCATGACCGAATCCATTAAAGCCGATATGGCAGCCAAAGCCGCGGCCGCCGCTGCTACAGCCGCCGCCAGCCCGGCACTGGCCCGTGAGGCAGCCGCCGTAGCGCCGATTGAATCAGGCAACCATGCCGCAAGCGACGCCGCTCCCCTGGATGCGGTGCAGGAACCTCAAAGCAGCGCCCGCATCTATGACATGCAGCTGGGCGAAAAAGAAGTCCCCGAAACACCGGAAGAGGATGTAGCAGCAGACGAGCCGGAAGCAGATATCTTGCCCGCGCCGGGCAAAACGGTAAATGAAATGTTTGCCGCAGGCACAGCCGCCGGCCTGGAAGCACCTTTTGAAACAGAAGATGCGCCGGCTGAGGCACCCTTTGCTGCGCCAGCTGCCCCTGTCGAACCGCTGCCTGCCCCCCAGGTGGCAAAAACCAGCAAACCCGCCGGGCTTTCTTTCGAGGTAGTGCACCAGGAAGAGGAAAAACCGGCGCCCATTGTGAGCCATGGCGCCCACATCAGCATCGAAGATGGCGCGCCTTACGCGCCCGAGCTGGATTTGCCTAATTACCGTTTTCCGCACCTGGATTTGCTGGAAGAACGCGGTCAGGAAATGGTAGCACTGAACAAAGAAGAGCTGGAGAAAAACAAGAACCAAATCATTCAGACGCTGCGCTCCTTTGGAATTGAAATCCAAAACATCAAAGCAACGGTAGGGCCCACCGTAACGCTGTATGAAATTGTACCGGCCGAAGGCGTCCGTATCTCTAAAATCCGCAACCTGGAAGATGACATCGCGCTGAATCTTGCCGCCCTCGGTATCCGGATTATCGCGCCTATTCCCGGCCGCGGCACCATTGGCATTGAGGTGCCCAACGCCAACAAGCAAATTGTAGGCATGCGTACCCTGCTGAGCAGCGAGAAGTTTGTAAACAGCAAAATGAGCCTGCCCATTGCCCTGGGTAAAAAGATTGACAACGAAAACTATATTGTAGATCTGGCCACCATGCCGCACCTGCTGATGGCCGGCGCAACCGGTCAGGGTAAAAGCGTGGGCATCAACGCCATTCTCATGTCGCTGCTGTATAAAAAGCATCCTTCGCAGCTGAAGTTTGTAATGGTGGATCCCAAAAAAGTGGAGCTTTCCATTTACCGCGTTATTGAAAAGCATTTTCTGGCCAAATTGCCGGACGAAGAAGAAGCCATTATTACGGATACCAAAAAGGTAATCAATACACTGAACTCACTTTGCATCCTGATGGACCGCCGCTACGATTTGCTCAAAGAAGCCGGCGCGCGCAACATCAAGGAATACAACGATAAGTTTATTGCCCGCCGCCTGAACCCCGAGAAAGGCCACGAGTTCATGCCCTTCATTGTACTGGTGGTGGATGAGTTTGCGGATCTGATCATGACGGCCGGCAAGGAAGTGGAAATGCCCATTGCGCGGCTGGCACAGCTGGCGCGGGCCGTTGGCATTCACCTGATTATTGCCACGCAACGGCCTTCGGTAAACGTAATCACCGGCACCATCAAAGCCAACTTCCCCGCACGCATTGCCTTTAAAGTATCCGCGAAAGTAGACAGCCGTACCATCCTGGATGCCGGCGGCGCCGAGCAGCTGGTGGGCCGCGGCGACATGTTGATTAGCCATGGCAGCGAGCTGCTGCGCATCCAGTGCGCTTTTGTAGACACGCCCGAAGTGGAAGAAGTGGTAGACTTTATCGGCGAGCAACGCGGCTACCCCACTGCCTTTGAACTGCCCGAGTATTTTGGCGCCGACGAAGCCGAGGCCCTTGAAAAACGCGCTGATCTTGCCAACCGCGACAAGATGTTCGAAGACTGTGCCCGCCTGGTGGTAAGCACGCAAAGCGGCAGCACCAGCAACCTGCAACGCCGCTTTAACTTGGGTTATAACCGCGCCGGCCGCATCATGGATCAGCTGGAAGCCGCAGACATCGTAGGGCCGGCTATCGGCAGCAAGCCGCGCGATGTGAAAATCAAGACAGAATTTGAACTGGAAGCGCTGCTGCAAACTTTGGTATAATTATTGCCAGTAGAGGGGCACACCAGCTAACTGACACAATTACCCATTGTTTAAAAAGAACCATTACATGAAAAAACTAAGCACTGCCTTTCTGACCATCTGCCTGTTTTTAAGCTTTTCCACCGCATTTGCGCAGGGCGGGGGCGGAGATGCCAAGGCAAAAAGCATCCTCAGCAGCCTGAGCACCAAAATGCAGGGCATGAAATCCCTCAAAGCCAATTTCAACTTCATCGTTTCCAACAATGGCCGCGGCACTTCCAAAAAAGGCACCTTCTACATGAAGGGCGATAAATACAAAGTAGCGCTCGACAAGCAGGAGATTCTTTGCGACGGCCGCACCGTATGGACTTATCTGAAAGATGCCAACGAAGTGCAGGTAAGCGATTACAATGCCAATGAGCAAACTATTTCCCCTTCCAAGCTTTTCACCAATTTCTATGACAAGGAGTATGCTTATCGCTACGCCGGCACCAAAACCGTAGCCGGCAAAAAAGCAGAGGTCATAGAAATGACCCCGCTTGCCAAAAACAAGCAATTCACCAAAGTAGAGCTTTATGTAGCGCCCAACAGCACCCTGGCAGGCGGTAAGATTTTTGAGAAAAACGGCGCCCAGTACACCTACGAAATCACCAGCATTAGCCCCAATGCCGCCGTGGCCGACAACCTGTTTACCTGGAATGCCAAACAACACGCCAAAGTAGAAGTGGTGGACCTCCGGTAGGCCTTAAAAAAACCGTATTTCAAAAAAGGGTTGGAAGTCTGTTTCCGGCCCTTTTTTTATTGGGGGCTGTGGGCAGCCGCCGCTTTGGGCAACCAGAGTTCCGGCCATACGCTCCAAGTCCGCCGCAGCAGCCACCCCACCTGCCTTCAGCGGGCTTTCCGCTGCTGTCCGGCAGCCTTTCAGCGGTATCACTTTCCGCAACCAAAGGCCAAAACAACAAGCCGCCAACATCAAAGGGCAGCGGTTCATCGTACTTTTGCAGGCTATGAAAAACTTAAGGCACCTCAGCCTGGCCGAGCTGGAAAGCCTGATGCAGGAATGGAGCGAACCGAAATTCCGCGCCAAGCAAATCTGGGAATGGGTATGGCAGAAAGGCGTGGGTGGCATTGATGGCATGACCAACCTTTCCAAAGCCCTGCGCGAAAAGCTGGCTGCCCATTATACCTTTCCCAAAGTAACCGTGCACCACAGTCAGTTCAGCAACGACGGCACCATTAAAAACCGCCTGCAGCTGCACGACGGTAAATTTGTGGAAAGCGTGCTGATTCCTACCGAAAAGCGCCTGACGGCCTGCGTTTCCTGCCAGGTAGGCTGCTCGCTGAGTTGCAAGTTCTGCGCTACCGGCAAACTGCCGCGCATGCGCAACATGGAGTATGATGAAATCGTGGACCAGGTAATGCTGGTGAACCAGCAATGTATGGAACAATATGGCAAGCCGCTCAGCAACATTGTGTACATGGGCATGGGCGAGCCGCTGCTGAATTACAGCAATGTGCTGAAAAGCATTGAGCGCATCTCTGCGCCCGATGGCCTGGGCATGAGCCCGCGCCGCATTACCGTTTCCACAGCCGGCGTAGCCAAAATGATCAAACAACTGGGCGATGATGAAGTGCGCTTTAAGCTGGCCCTGAGCCTGCACGCCGCCAACGACAAGAAGCGGAGCGAGATCATGCCCATCAATGATACCAACCATTTGAAGGCGCTGGTAGAGGCCATGAATTATTTCTATCAGAAAACGAAAAACGAAATCACTTTTGAATACATCCTGTTCCGCGATTTTAATGACAGCCAGCAGGATGCCGATGAGCTGATTAAAATCTGCCGTCAGGTGCCGGCCGATCTGGTGAATATCATCGAATACAATTCTATTGGCGACGGCTTGTTTGAAAAGCCCAGCGCAGAAAAAGCAGAGTGGTTTATGGAATACCTGACCGCCCACCGCATAAATGCCCGCCTGCGCCGCAGCCGTGGTAAAGACATTGATGCCGCCTGCGGTCAGCTGGCCAATGTGGATAAAGCAGCGGTGGCATAGCACAAAGCGCACTGATTTTCAAAATATAGTTTGGCGAAGCCGCAGGCTTCGCCAAACTGCTTTAGCTTACCGGCGTATTTCCACTCCCTGCCTACAGAAATGCAGCAATCATGAACGCAGTATCCGAACCGGTTGAAATCCCGCTCAGCAAAAAGAAAATAATTTTATTGCTGGCAGGCGCCCTGCTCTTTGTGGCCATTGGCGCCTGGTTTATCCTGGCGCCACCTCCGGCGCGGGTAGCGCCTGTAACCCTTAGGTTAGCCGGCCTGGCTGCGGTGCTTTTCTTTGGTTTTGCTGCTTACCAGATGTTTCAAAAATTGCCGCAACAAAAGCCCGGGCTCATGGTAGCTGCAACCGGCATCACCGATTTTACGACCGGCAAGGCGCCGGTGCACATTCCCTGGGCGGATGTGGAAGATTTGTGGGTGCTCAGGATTCAGAATAAAAAGCTCATTATGGTGCAGGTGCGCAATCCGGAAGATTATATAGCGCAGCAAAAGGGCATCAGGCGAAAAATGATGCAGTTGAACCATAAAATGTACGGTACGCCGCTCAGCATTACTGCCAACGCGCTGAAGATTTCCTTTGATAAATTGTGGCAGGTGTTGGCGGAGCAGTTTAAAGAGACGCACGGGCTTTGAGCCGGCTCATTTGCAACAATTCTTATTTTGCAACATTATCTTTTAAACATGCGCATACACCTTTTTAAATCCGGCTTGCTATTATTGCTTGTATTGTTATTTGTAAGCTGTAAAACAGGCGAGGAAAACAAATCGGAGCAACATTGCCTCAGTCAGTTACTGGAACTAAAAGCCACGCAGACAACCTACCGCTACCGCGAGGCCGGCAATGGCGATAAACTGCGCAGCACGGTGCTACATTTCTCGGCGACCGACATGGGAAAATTGGAGCAAAACCTTTCGCAAATCGGTTATCAGCCTGGCCCAATGCCGGAAAAGCTGGCCAGCCGGTTGCAAGAGGTGGGCGTAAGACCTGAAAACTATTATTACAAAATAGTGGAAGAAACGGAAGAGAAAAAGCTGAGTCTTTGCCTGATGGATGCGGATTTGGCGGAGGAGGGCTATTATAGTGTGAGCAAATAGCAGTGCGTCTGACGCTACGTCCGGTGTTGGGTCCAGCCAACGTCACGTTATCCTGTAGCCTATGGCTACAATAACTCAATGGCACGCCTCAAGAATTTAAAATTCACGGAGCGGTATTTGACGACAGCATTTGTAAAACGGCCAAGTTGCCTTACTTTATAAAATCTTATGCGGATTAATCAAGCCCAGCCCTTCAATGTTTTTAAAATCGTCTGTATTGCGGGTAAGCAGCGTCAGTTGATGTACCAAAGCGGTTGCCGCAATAATAGCATCTCCCAATTTTAATTTCTTATAGTCCCTTCTCAACTGAATGGTTTGTCTGACCACTAAATCATCTAAGGGCAACACCGTACTGGTATCAATAAACACTTCCAGCAGCGGCATTTTATCAGGAACACCACCATAACCCAGAACTTCAATTTTTGCAACTACCGAAATCAGAAAATCTGTATTGCAGACACGCTCCACAAAATCGCTACCGGCCTCCGGCAAACCGGCGTTGGCATAATCAATGAGGACGTTGCTGTCTATTAAATATCTCTGTCCCATTCGCTGCGGGCCTGCTTTAAATGGAGCTGATATTGTTCGGCTTCTTCATGGGTAAGAATGCCTTTGAAGCGGGCAGCGTTGTTGCCTGCCGGCGCATTCACAACTTCCTCTTCCGAGGCGATTAATATAATTTCAATCTTACGTCCAACATATTCTTCCGGAATAGAAAGTTGTATCTCGGTATTTTCCGGTGTGATAGTCGTGCGTATCATGGCTTCGGCTTATTTAAATTATTAATTGGCCGGTAAGACGGCGAAGGATTAATTATTCTTTTCGGATAAAAAAGAACTATTTCAAAGTTAAGTGTTTTATGCAATGGATAGTATAGGAGCACAACCCGTCTGGCCCTGCCTCCTTGCCAGCGCCGCATGAGCCTCCGCGCTACCCAACCTTAACCCCTGCTTCATCCTTACATTCATTATTTTTGTGCCCCTTCTGACAGAACAAGCCCAACTTGTTAACCTGTCAACCTGTCAACTTATCAACCTAACCCCTCCCATTGCGTCTCAAATCGCTTGACATCAAAGGCTTTAAATCCTTTGCCGATAAAACCCACGTCCTGCTGGACCACCCCATCACCGGCATTGTAGGCCCCAACGGCTGCGGCAAAAGCAACATCGTGGATGCCATCCGCTGGGTGATTGGCGAGCATAAAATAAAAGCCCTCCGTTCCGACAACCTGGAAGACCTGGTGTTCAACGGCTCGCGCTCGCGCGCGGCGAGCGGCATGGCGGAGGTAAGCCTGACCTTTGAAAACACACGCAATCTTTTACCTACCGAGTTTACCACGGTTACCATCACCCGCAAGTTTTACAAAAACGGTGAAAGCGAATACCGACTCAACGATGTAGCCTGCCGTCTGAAAGACATCCACAACCTGTTCCTGGATACCGGCGTTTCCAACGACAGCTACGCCATTATTGAGCTGGGCATGGTGGATGATATTATTAAAGACAAAGACAACGCCCGCCGAAGAATGCTGGAACAGGCCGCCGGCATTTCTATTTATAAAACCAGAAAAAAAGAAGCCAAACAAAAGCTGGAAGCCACCGAAGGCGACCTGGCGCGCATTGAAGACCTGCTTTTTGAAATTGGCAACAACCTGCGCACGCTGGAAAACCAGGCAAAGAAAGCCGAGCGTTATTTCCAGATTAAAAACGAGTACAAGGAAATCAGCATTGAGCTGGCCAAGGCCAGCCTGGAGCATTTCAATACCCAGTACAAAGAACTGAACGAACAGCATCAGCGCGAGGAAACCCACCGCACAGAGCTGGATGCGATTGTTGCTACCGGCGAGGCCGGCATTGAAAATGATAAGGTAGCGCTGCTTTCCAAAGAACAGGAACTGAACGGCCTGCAAAAGAGCTTTAATGAACTCATCAACCGCATCCGCCAACTGGAAAGCGATAAGAAACTGGCGGCCCAGCGCCTGGAGCACCTCAAAGACCGCGAGCAAAGCTTAACGCGTTTCCTGAGCGGTGCGGCGCAGCAATTAGAACAATTGCAGGAAGCCATTCACCTGGCCGGCAATCAGATAGAAACCGAAGTGGCCGCCCTGGAAGTTTTGCGTACAGAGCTGGATGCATTGCGCGACAGCGTGGATGAAAAGCGCAAGACTTTTGACCAGAAAAAATCGGTGCTGGAAACTTTGCGGCAGGAATACCAGACGGTGCAGCGCAGTCAGTTTGAAGCCGAAAAGAAAATAGCGGTGGCGGAAAGCAGTGTGAATAATCTGCAACGCAGCATCGCGCAAATCACCGAAGAGCAAAAAGGGCGGCAGCAACAGATTGAAAAACTGCACAGCGAAAAAGCGGGCGCCGCAGACAAGCTGAAAGAAAAAGAAGCGAAGCTGCAGGAGCTGCAAACGAAGCAGGAAGAAGTAAAAAGCAAAATCCTGCAAAGCCAGGAGGCGCTGGAAAAACTGCGCAGCACACTGGTAGAAGAAAACCGCAAATTAGACAGCCGCACCAATGAGCACGCGCTTTTAAAAAACCTGGTGGAAAGCCTGGAAGGCTACCCGGATTCTATTAAATTCCTGAAGAAAAATAAGGAATGGAACAGCGACGCGCTGCTGCTCAGCGATGTGTTTGTGGTGCAGCCGGAATACCGCAAGGCGCTGGAATTTGTGCTGGGCGATTACCTGAATTATTACATCGTAGGCGATAAAACCGAAGCGGGCAAAGCCATTGGCCTGCTGCAAAACGCGAAGAAAGGCAAGGCTAATTTCTTTATGCTGGATGCTGTGGCTGCGCAGCAGGCCAACGAAAGAATTGCGCCCGAAGGCGCGGTAGCGGCCATTGATGTGGTGGAAGTGGAAGAACGCTTTGCGCCGCTGGCGCAGCAACTCTTGCACCGCGTGTTCATCTTTGATGAACTGAATCCGGAAGCGCAGCACGACGGCATCATGGCCGTGGATAAAAGCGGCCGTGTGAAGCTGGATAAACAAACCATCTCCGGCGGTTCGGTGGGTGCTTTTGAGGGCAATAAAATCGGCCGCGCCAAAAACCTGGAGCGCCTGGCCAAAGAAATTGCGCAGCTCACCGAAACCACTACGAAGCTGCGTCAGGAAATCTCGGCCACGCAAACTTTGCTTTCCGGTTTTAACCAGGAACTGAACGACCGGGCCATTCAGCAAACGAGCCAGGAAATCAATCAGTTGAACAACCTCTTAGTCACTACCGGCAGCCGCGCCGAGCATCTGGAATCGCTGAACGAAGGCAGCAACAAAAGACTGGAAGAAGTAAACCGGCAACTGGAAGAAATTACCCAGCGCACAGCCGGCAGTCGCGCGGAAATGGCGGCTGTGGCCGAAAAGCTGGAAGCCATCCAGTTAAAAGGCAAGGAAGCGCAGGAGGATTTCAGTGCGGTGGAAAAAGCCTACAACGAAGCCAATGCCGCGTATAACCAGCACAACATCCGCCTGCATCAGCAGCAAAGCAAGCTGGAAAACATGCGACAGCAACTGAATTTCCGGCAGGGACAGCTCAAAGATTTAAATGCGCAGATTGCAAAGAGCAACGAAGAACAGGCCACTGCTGCCCAGCAGATTTCAGAAACGGAAGTGAAACTGCATGCCGGCGATGAAGAATTGTATCAGTTGCTCTTAAAAAAAGAAACGGACGAAAAAGCCCTCAGCGAAAAAGACCGGCAGTATTATGAGCTGCGCAATGCGGTGAGCGCCGCGGAAAGCAACCTCAATCAAAAGCGCCGCGAAAAAGAGCAATCCGACAAACTGCTTTTTGCCATCCATGAAAAGCTCAATGAAATGAAGCTGAAGCTGGCGGGCATGAAAGAGCGTTTACAGGTAGAATTCAAGGTGAGCCTGGACGACATCCTGGACCAGGACCGCACCACGGAACTGAGCGTGGACGAGCTGAACGCGGAAAGCGAGCGCCTCAAAAAGCGGCTGGACAATATGGGCGAGGTAAACCCGACAGCCGTGGAAGCCTATACGGAAATGAAGGGCCGCTATGACTTTATCACCGAGCAAAAAAACGATTTAGTCCAAGCCAAGGAAAGCCTGCTGGCTACTATTGAGGAAGTAGAACAAACCGCCAACACCCGCTTCAAGGAAACTTTTGATAAAGTGCGGGAAAACTTTGTGCAGGTTTTTAAAGCGCTTTTTACCGAAGACGATGCCGCCGACCTGCGCCTCACCGACCCGGACAACCTGGCCGATACCAACATTGAAATTTATGCGCAGCCCAAAGGCAAGCGCCCGAGTACGCTGACGCAACTCAGCGGCGGTGAAAAAACCCTGACTTCAACCGCCTTCCTCTTCGCTATTTACCTCATCAAGCCGGCGCCGTTTTGCATTCTGGATGAAGTAGATGCCCCGCTGGACGACGCCAACGTAGGCAAATTCACCAACATGATTCGCCAGTTTTCAGACAACTCGCAGTTCATCATCGTGACGCACAACAAGCAAACCATGGCCGCCGTGGACGTGATTTACGGCGTTACCATGCAGGAAGCGGGCGTAAGCAAACTGGTGCCGGTGGATTTCAGAAGTCTGAATTAAGGGGTAGATAGAGATTAAGATTGAGACTAAGAAAATGAAAAAAGCCGCTCTTTCGAGCGGCTTTTTTTGAGGTTAAGATTAAGACTAAGGTTAAGAAGTTTCAGTCTTTAGTAGTTAGTCTTCAGTCTAAATCTCAGTCTTAGTCTTAGTCTTAGTCTTAGTCTTAGTCTTAGTCTTAGTCTTTCACCACCAGCTTCACGGTACTGATGCCTTTACCGGTATGGACACGAAGGGTATAGATGCCTTGTGCCATTCCTTTTACATCTATGACT
>Ga0182744_1001117_pt1 | contig 24084 bp, 23 predicted proteins | sample eDN3rd30CKraftMG_FD_128525 | JGI IMG/M metagenome (GOLD analysis project Ga0182744, IMG submission 128525) | Enriched Miracle-Growth compost microbial communities from Emeryville, California, USA - eDNA 3rd pass 30_C Kraft MG (version 2) (version 2) ... | reverse complement strand
CAGTGATGCCGAGATGTCGGGTGAGCAGTATCACGAGGATCACATCGAACAATTGCGGGTCTTCCAGCATCAATCGAAATCGCGACGGATGCAGGATCGCAATCGTGCGGCACGAGGACAGGCTCGTGCGGCGGCAGCGCGAGAGTTGGACCATGCCACCATAGCGCCGAACACTACATCGCCGGTCCCTGCTCCGGCTACCCCGATTGCTGCACCCCGCCGTAAGAAAGGGAGTGCGCAATGAGCATCGCCAGCACCGAGCTGATCGTCCACCAGCAATTTGGTCAGGCTCTGGAGCGGGCTCACCGGGTTATTCACCGAGCGTTGGCGGGAGAATCGCTGATGTTGCCGATTTTTGGACCGACGCGGGTGGGCAAATCCCAGCTCGTTGATGAGCTGGTAGCCGCTTATCCGAGCCAATTGGTGGACGGGGTTCGTCGACAGCCATTGGTGCGGGTGAAGGTCCTGGGGCGGCCGACCCGTCGGAGCCTCTCCGAAGCGGTGTTGATGGCGCTGAATACGCGTCGTTATGGGCGGGCCAGCGCTGATGAGCTGATGTCGCGAGTCTGCGATTTGCTGCGCGTCGTGGGCACGCGGGTATTGCTGTTCGAGGAGATGCAGCAGTTCGTCGAAGGCATGTCTGCCAAAGCGACGCGAGAGGCTTCGGACTGGTTGAAAATCATGGCAGAGGAATTGGGTATCACCCTGATTTTGGTGGGTTTGCCGATCACGAGTGAGATTTTTCTGCGCAACGAGCAACTGCGCGACCGTGCCGAGCGTGTCCAGGAAATCCGGCCGTACAATTGGAACGACCCGCTGCAACAGGGGGAATTCCAACAGGCCCTGAATGCACTGCTGGAGGCCTACCTGGAGGCAGGTTGGCTGCTCCCGGTTGCGCAGGACCCTGAACTCTTGGCGCGTGTATACGGCTCTTGTCTGGGGCGGGTCGGCATGCTGTTCAAGCTGTTTGTTGCCGTCGAGCATCTGGCACGCAAGCACGTCCTCGATTTCGCCTTGCTGGCCAGGGCGCATGAGGAAGCGATTCAGACCGACTTCCTCCAATTCAACCCCTTCGATAAGAGTCGAACCCTGACGCACAACTTGCTGGTGGAGAGCTATGTGCGTGTGCTGACCGAGGCACACATGTCGATTCCGAAAGTGCGCCAAGCCGAGGTGGTGGCATGAGCTTGCCTGTCATCGTAGCGCCGCTTTCTGATGAAAGCCTGTCCGGCTGGCTGATGCGTACCAGTGAACGCAATGTTATTCCCAGTGCGATCCAGCTTCTGCGCTCGCTTGGGTTTAAGCCTCGTGTCGACTATCCCACGAAACAAGTGGAGGTATTGGCCGAAGAGTGTGGCGTTGCCGTTGAAAGCATCCTGCTTCGAAATCCTGCGCGTCGGTCGACGACGCCCCTCCTACGTCATCGGTTTCAGCGCAACACCGGCACACCGGTATGCCCGGCGTGTCTAGTAGAGCAGGCATACCTGCGCCAGGCCTGGAGCCACGACCTGATCGTCGCCTGTCCCCACCATAGTGTTGGCCTGGTCGACGTCTGTCCGAGTTGTGGCAGCCCGCTGACGATGGACCGCCAGCGCGTGGACACTTGCGATTGCGGGCAGGCCTTGTGCGAGGTGCCTACTCACCCCGCTTCAACGGCAGAACTGGCGCTTGCAGCTTTGTTGCAACAGGCACCGCACCCTGCCCGACAGAGCCTGCCGGTAGCCTTCCGAGAAGGCACTACCCCTGCCGACATGTCCGAGTTTCTTGAGTTCCTGGAGGCCCATTTGGGCGGGGATTCGACTGCTAGCAAACACCGGAAGTCGCCTCGGCCGAAGACGCTGATTGAATCGCGTAGCTGGGTCGCTCGGCTGTGGCCTCTGCTCGCAGGCTGGCCGCAGGGTTTTACTGCGGCCATCGATCAGCGTCTTCAGCGGACGGAGGGGCCCGGTCTCGCCAAGCGTCTGGGCAGTTGGTATCGCACACTGCACAAGGAATTCGCCACACCGCCCTATGCCTTCGTCCGGGATACGTTGGCACAACACACGGCGACGCACTTCGACGGCCATCTCAACTTGCGTCTGAGCACCATCGACCCGAAGCACGTCGAAGAAAAGTGCTGGCTGTCTCCGGCAGAAGCCGGTCGCTTCATTGGCGTGGGTGCCGAATTGCTGCGTGCAGCAGTGCTCAGTGGCGAGGTCAAAGGAAAACTCACGGTGTCAGGGGCGAACCGCTTCGTTTCCCTGCATCGCGACGAAGTCGAAACCATACGCCGCAATCGTCTGGCCTATCTGACGGCGACTGACGTCCGCAATCGCCTGGGGGTATCGAAGGTACTCTTCCAGCGCTTGCTGCAAGCCGGTGCGCTGCGTCGCTACAGCAAGCGGCAGCGGCCGCCGCTGGTATCCGCCGAGTTTCGTGAGAAAGAGGTGGATGCACTGGTCGAGCGCTTGTCCTCGAACGTCGATGCTCGTGCCTTGCCAGAGGAGCAGCAGCTGGGGCTGCACGACATGTCCGCGCGTCGTGGGCTGACACCGGACCAGATTATTGGCGTGCTTCAGTGCGTACTGGATGGCCGCCTACGTCCGACGGGCCAGCTTCCCGATCTTCCTGGGTTGGCAGGCCTGCGCTTCGACCGCCGAGAGGTTGAGGCGCTGTTGGCAGCGGACGTTGAGGACGCGCACGAGCCGACGCTGCTGATTACCGACGTCGTGCGAATGCAGGGTTGGAAGCATGAAAGCATCCTGGCTTGGATCAAGGCGGGCCACCTGCGCGTGGTGCACGAGCAACGCGGTCAGCAGCAGGTGACGGCGATTCCTGTTTCAGCACTGCTCGATTTCCTCTCGCGCTACCTGGTGCTGGCTGATGCGGCTGAGCGCGTCGGCAGCAAATCGAATTGGATTTTGCGGGGGTTGATGCCCGCCGGCGTCGCGGCGGTTGGCGGGGCGTCCCTACCGGGCGGTGGGCAGCGTGGGGTGTTGCTGGAGATCGATGCCCTCCTCCACGCCGCGCAGCGGAACAAGCGTCCGCAACACGAGGTGCCGCCGTGTGCGTTGTGAGTTGTGCTTGTCCGTTACCACCCAAGGCAGGAGGGTGGGTAGCGCCGTGTGCTACGCGCGGTAAAGGCCTGCGATCCAATTTATTTATCGACGTCGCTTCGTAAACCGCAGACCCCTCGTAAATCGGGGCAGTTGACGATGGGCGTGTGGTTTACGGTTCCTTGAGTGAGGGACTGATCATGCTGACACTGCGAAAACGGCAACAACTGCTGACGGCACTGCTGGAAGACTATCCCGAGGAATACATTGACGGTTACGTAATCGACGCCCGCATCGATTGCCATTGCCTGAGCGGATACATCTACAAAGCGCTCGGTTACGACAATGGCGAGCTGTTCACCGCCGACGTCGAATGCATCGTGCGGTACGCGCGTCGCTACGTTGTGCGCACTCACCACGCGGCGTATCTGATCGTCAATTTTCACCCCCAGGGCGGTCGTCGCTCGCTCCGCGAAACGCTGGCGATCTTCACGCGCGGTACCGCGCTGTCGACGCCGTTGACGCGACAGTGAACAGGAGCGTCATGATCATGCCGCAAGCCCCTGAATTGTCGGTGTATGCCGCGCGCCGGTTGGCGGCGGCTGGTCGTTATGTTTTTACCTGGCCAATCACGGCGTATCTGACGGATGTCCTGCTTCTGGCCAGGTGCGCCACCGGGCGCACTTACCACGATTGCCGGGCCGACGCCTGGGGGCAGTTTCACGATGGGCATCTCATCTGCACGTCAGCGATCTGCTTCGCCGAGCAATGCGGCCCCTACTGGTGTCTGCACACTGCCAGTGGCAGCGTCTATGTCGTGGTGACTTTTGCGGCGTGGGACGGTCGACCATCGCTCACGCGCTGGCTGGCGTCCGTCGCGCGCGGGCGAGCGCCGACTCCAGCGGGGCGGCACTGAGGGCTGGTTGGGGATTCGAACCGACTTCGCATAACACGCTTTCGGTGAAACGCCGAGGGGCTTCCACTCACGAAGCAGGAGGTTGGCGAATGAAACCAGTGGAGCAGCAGGCTCTGAGTTGCGATGTGTGTGGGACCGACTTGCGGGTACCGGGCTACGGCGCCCAGTTCGGTACGTTGCACGCGCGTTTGGGCTATGGCGCACAACACGATGGTGAACACTACTGCGTGCATCTGTGTGAAATGTGCTTCTTTCAAGCCGTGGGCAACTAACGACGACAGCACCAGGTCTTTGCATTGTTTGCGGAGGAGCCGATAGGCGACGAAGCGGCGTTCGAGCCACGGCTTCGCAACGATTCCTTTGGTGACCGCTGAGCCCTGATCGTTGCTGTCAGAGCGAGTCCCCGCACGGGAGCGCTGATGGTTCGTGAAGAGGAGGAGGTAGCGATGCCGGAGCAATACGACCGTGCTCTGTTGCTGGATGAAGTATGGGCCGAACCGATGAGTGTGGTTGCGCCACGCTATGGACTATCTGATGTCGGTCTGAAGAAGCTCTGTGCGCGTCTGCAAATCCCAACGCCGATGCGCGGCTATTGGGCGAAGGTGAAAGCCGGGCGGCGTATTCCGCCGAAGCCCAAATTAAAGGAGTTCAAGGGCGATCAGCGGCACCTGATCAAGCCGCTTGCTCCTCCAGTTACTCGGACTGCTGAGCCCGAATTGGTGGACGAGCGTTTGCAGGCAGTAATGGCGCGTGAACAAGACCCGAAGCATCAAATCACGGTACCGGTCCGTTTGACGCGCTGGCATCCACTGGTCTTAGCAACACGCGATGCTTTCCGCAAATCCCATAAGGATAACCGAGGCCTTCCCTTGCCTAGCGGTAAGGCATTGGATATTTCCGTTTCGGAGGAGCAACGCCCCCGCGCTTTGCGCATTGCCAACGCTCTGCTTTGTGCATTGGAGGCACGTGGGTATCGGCTTGTGGAGGGGAATCGACACATTGAAGTCGAGATGTTCGGCGTGCGGCTGACATTAAGCATTGTCGAACCTACGACGCGTGCGGACTATGTACCCACCGAAGCTGAGAAGGCGGCAAAAGCTCGCGGAGGCTGGAGCTACTGGCCTCGTTATACATTTACCCCCACAGGCCGGTTGGAAGTTCGAGGCGATGGTAGTTACGGCGGATTGATTCGGGATGGTGTGCGGCAGCTGGTTGAGGAGCAGCTCAACAAGCTGATAGTGCTCATGGCTACGCGCGCCACTGAACTTCTGCGCTTTCGCGAGGAAAGAGCACGCGCTGAGGAGGAGTGGCAGCTCCAACGTCGCGACGCACTGGCTAGAAAAGCGGCACAGGAGGCGGAGCAGGAGAAGGTGGAGGCGCTCCGCGGCGCTGCCGGGCGTTGGCAAGAGGCGCAGGTGATTCGGGCTTATCTGGAGGTGCTAGAGCATAGTCAGGCTTCAAGCCTCCAAGGTTTGAGCGATGCACAGAGTGCATATCTGCGCTGGGCGCGAGCCAAGGCGGACTGGTTGGATCCGTTAGTTGATGCGCCGGACGCTCTTTTGGACGAAGTAATTCGAGTGCCTCATTGATCAGAGCGCTAGGTCTACCCAGTCAATGGAGCCTTTGTTATGTCCAAGTTGAGAACCTATCAGTCAGAGCCAGCGATTGCGTCAGGCGATTATTGGGAACAGCTTGGGATTCCCAGGCACGAGGCGGATCTTATCGCAGAGGTCCGAGCTGGGTTTGCCTTCATCACCCTGAAGCGTTTGGCTGCAATCTCGGGATTTTCGGAGTCAGACTTGGCAGAAATGGTGGGGTTGTCTCGATACGCTCTGGGGCAGGGACGCCGAAGGGGGCGGTGGTCGGTGCAGCAAAGTGATCGATTGCTTCGGGTCGTACGTGTTCTGGCGGCAGCCAGCGAGCTATTTGGCGGCGATCAAGTAGCCGCGAAGCGGTGGCTGACGCTGTCGCAGTTGGGCCTGGGAGGCGAGCTTCCTATCGCGATGCTCGCTACGGAGATAGAAGCGAACGCCGTCCTCCACCTCATCGGTCGGATTGAACACGGTGTTGTTTCCTGAGCCTGGAGCTGGTTACCAGCTAAAGGCCAAGGCTTTTTTTAAGGACATCCCAGGCTAAGTCAGGGCCGTAGCGTTTCACCACGTCGAAAATCTTTCCCAGGGCGTGAAGCTCATCTTCGGCATAGGGTAGGTGCAGGCACCCACCTGTCTTGAACACAAAGTGCTGGCTCAAATGTTCCAGTAGGTCGGCCGAGTGTTGGGTAGGTTTTCCTGTACTGTGGAATTGCACGTAATCAACCAGAGCGATGCTCGCCAGCTGGGTACCATCGACATTACTGATGCGATGGCGGTCGCCTTGCCACCAGACGCTGATCCAGTCGTCATCCAGGCTTTCGTCAATATCCAACTGCGGCAGCAGCAGTGTTCCATCGCGTAGTGAGCGGGCGCACCATAACTGCTCCACTTGCTCGTGCTGAAAAAGCGGCGTCAGGTTGCCAATAAAGTCGATGTACCGCTGGCTTGATTGGCCCATGAACAGCTCCTTATGGGAGGACGGATTTACGGGTGAGGCCACAGCCACAAGGCTTCGTCCCTTATTTTTCCCTAGTGCCTAGCAGATCGGCCGCATTTCATGATAACAAAGTGCAATCACTCGGATTCCATGGATGGATGAGGTCGAGTACCCCTGACATCCAGGATTTCAAACCGCTGGAGCTGTGCGATTAAGGAGGATGTATGGGTGGATCAGGTGGTGGGGGATGGGAACCTTCCGTTCCGGCAACTCGGTGTGACACGTTGTCGTTCACTGCAACAGTGAACTCGCCGCAGCCTGCGGCACTTGCGGCTGTAAGCGTCGGCGATATTCTTGATGTCGCCCTTTCACAACCTCCACATCAGAGTGTTCTGGTTGTGAAGCAGACGTCTACGGTGGGGGCTCTTACGGGCTCCAAAATCTCCTCGCTAGTCAATTGCCTCCAGAATGGTTACCGCTTTGAGGCCGAAGTGACAGGGCTGAATGGCGGTATCTGCACTGTTGAGGTTCGTCCGATATGAGCATGCAGCTGTCAATCGTAGGCGGCTGTTATGGCGAGGAATGCGCATTCCCGAGGCGCCAGTTGTTTCGAGGGAGTGCTGGTCGCGCCGCTGCCCTAATTTCTGGTCTAGGTGTCGAGGTTCGGCTGCACACGGTGCTGGGTAACGGCCTCGCGAAGGAGTTTGTAGGCCTAGCAGACCATTTTGGGTACGAGCTGATTGATACACCCAGCGATGCGGATGTCTGGTTTCGCTATCGCTTTCCGCTAGGGCGACCCGATAGGTACCCATCGGGAGATATCGCAGTAGAGCAACCCGTCGTCGTTGCCGAAAATATGCTGGTGTTCGGCATGATTGAAGGCCGTCCAGCGACTTATGCCGATCGAGTAGTTTATGACCCTCAGGACGGCAGTAAGTCGAAGCCTTATGCCGCAAACGGGTCTACTGCCAAAGAGCTGGCGATGGTCGTTTCCTATTCGGAAGGCCGAGTATTGACCGGCCAGAAGGAGCCAGAAGATATCGCAACAGCATTGCTCGATGAGCATGCAGCTCGCGTTGCTATCGTCAAATGCGGTCCTCAGGGGGCTCTAGTGAGGACGGTATCGGAATCCTTTTGGGTTTATCCATTCCCAACTAAAAACGTCTACAAGATTGGCTCTGGCGATGTCTTTTCAGCCGGATTCGCTTATGGGTGGATTTGCAGATCCATGAGCGTCAAAGATGCCGCCTGGTATGCGTCGCGACTGACCGCCCACTATGTCGAAACCGGTTCCGATAGGATCGACCCGTCTGTCGCCCACGACTTGGGGCTTGAGGCCAAACAGAGATCCAAGTTGGTTGGGGCGGGGAACCCACGGCCAGTGCCGAAAAGCTCTATCTATTTGGCAGGCCCGTTCTTCAATGTGTCTCAGCAATGGGCAATCGACGAAGCTCGATCTGCTTTGCAGGATATGGGGTTCAATGTGTTTTCCCCCATACACGACGTCGGGGTTGGTCCAGCCAAAGATGTGGCTCAGGCTGATTTGAAGGCGCTGGACGCTTGCAGCGTGGTGCTAGCAGTTCTCGACGGCCTAGACCCTGGGACCCTGTTCGAGGTGGGGTATGCTCGCGCGAAGGGTATACCGGTTATCGCCGTGGCTGAGTCTGCCGATCCGTCAGCATTGACCATGTTCATTGGTTCTGACTGCTACATCACCAACGATTTTACGACGGCTATTTACGTGACTTGCTGGACGCTCATGGGCGATGTCTAGGCTTCTCTTGTTATCCGGAGGAATTGATTCCATTGCCCTTGCGGCATGGCTTCGCCCCGAGCTGTGTCTAACTATTCGGTATGGGCAGCAAGCCGCTGACGCAGAAGTGCAGTCTTCGACTCACATTTGCCAGGAGCTAAAGCTTCGTCATCAGGTATTGGAGGTAGCCCACCCTTTGTTGGGGAGCGGCTGCATGGCTGGTGAGGCCTCTTCCCCTCATTCGCCCCATGAGGAGTTTTGGCCTTTCCGAAATCAGTATCTGATTACCCTGGCAGCGATGGTCGCGATCCAGTCTGGGCTGGGCGAGGTGCTTATTGGCACCGTTACAACGGACAAAAGGCATGCTGATGGGTCCCCCGAATTCCTCCAAGCCATAGATAAGGTAATAGGCCTGCAAGAGGGGGCCATTCACGTCCGTGCACCTGCCGCCGAACTAACGACTGAACAGCTGGTGCAGCAATCTGGCATTTCCATGGCAGTGTTGGCCTGGGCCCACTCCTGCCATACGTCTACGCTGGCTTGCGGTCGTTGTCCGGGGTGTCACAAACATTCTCAGGTCATGGCTAGCTTGGGCATGATGCGTTAGCAATCTTCAGAGGTTCCATGCCAGCTGCTGAGGCTCTGGAGGTGGGTCAGGGAGCCATTTTCCAGATTTGAATTTTATGGCATCCAAGGCAAAGCGTCCGAACGTCCGCATCTGATCCCAGATCAGGCAATCTAGAACCGCTGGACGTACGTTCATTGAGTGGCAAAATTCAATGTACTGCGACTCCATTGAGAAGTACTGCGTTTCAACTTTCTGTTCAGGTTGGAACAGGTCGCAAAGGACGCCGGCGCGGACGATGTGGATATCCAGGATCGCTACATCGTCCGCATCGAGAAAATTGCGCGCAATGAAACCAGCGGTCTTGGGGCCTACGCCTTTAATTTCCAGCAGGGTGTCGCGAAGGGACCGTCCAGCCGTCATGTCCAGCCGATCCTCTCGGATGTGTCGCATCGCGTCGGCCAGGAATTTTGCCTTCTGGTTGGGGTAGCGATAAGAAAGCGTCTTCTCTCCGACTTGCAGGGGGGAGCCAAGTATCTCCGTCCACTCAAAAGCGTCTATCGAGAGGGCTTCCATGAGCCCGGCTTCTTGGCACGCGGTGAATGCGGCACGCGCCATTTCAGCGGTAATTCCGTGGCCGCTGAGCAAGCAGAACGCGATTTCTTCAGCGAGTGTTCCCTGAGCACGATAGGGAGAATGCTGGCCATCTTCTAGGTTGTGCATCCAGATTTGAGATAGCCAGTACGCCGGGGTAAAGGCGCGCCAGTGTTCGCCCCAGCGAACTCCTGGTGTCACAAACTCGTCTGGCCCTGGTAGCTCACGGCAGTACTCTCGACCTTCGATGGAATAGATCACCTGTTGAGTCATAGCTGCGTAGCACCTTTGATCTCGTCAGAAAGCCAAGCATGCAGTGCTGCCTTCTCGGCAAGAGATAGCTTCCCTAGCCGCTCACGGAGCCGCCCCTGGCGCCGCCGAATGACTTCCCTTTCTCGGAAGTTGTCTCCTAGATGCCGGTAATCGTGAGGGATTTCGGGACGTTTGAAATTGAACCAAACGGTTTCGGTGCGCATGCCCGTGCGGGTACGCATCTGAAACTGATGCCTTTCCCAGTCAGCCAATTGATCTGCATAGAGTGGGTTGTCATAGCCTGAAATCAGGACCTTGCACGGGAGGCCCTTGAGCACGGCGAGTAGGTTTTCGTGGTCTTGGACGGCATAGTCATGCCGGTAGACGCGAGCGCGCCGACGAGTATCTGGATGGTAGGGCGGGTCTGCGTAAACCAGGGTGTCGGGAGACAGTGATTCTGCTTGAAGCCACTCAACGGCATCGCCGTGCACTACCTCACAGATGCCGTTGAACGCATCTTTGGTAGCGGCAATGACTTTCGCATCACGTTCTATGCCGATCTGACGGAGCGCCGGTTTTTTATGGCGCATGACCGCGCCGCCACCCAGATGGGTTTCTACGTAGACCTCGTGAGGAGGCATGAGGTTGATCAATTGGGCAAAGCAGGTGCCCTTTCCGCCGTCGTATCTCATGGCATGAGCATCGCTAGATTTGGCGATGGCGTCAATGCCCGGTCGTCTGTTCTGCTGGTACGGATCTCAATCGCTCTGCGCCTATTCCCGTACAAGAGGACTGGGTATAGTGGCGCTCTGCCGCTCGTGAAGCCGCGTCTCTGTCGTTCTGGCCGTAAGGGATCAACAAGTGCCTGCCGATATCTCCCGAACCCTCATCGTCAAAGCTGTCCGCTACAAAATTTCTAGGTCGACACCGGAAGAATGGGTTCGTCCGCTGCTGCAAGATGAGATCCGTAATGTCATGGCCAAGACACAGAACATTGGCATGAGGCACTTCCCGGATCCCGCAGAAAAGATTGAAAAAGGGCGGTTGTGCTGCTTCATCAACTCCTTCAAGGATTTGGGGGACGATGGGGTGCTGTTCACGGTTTGCTCTTATCACCACGGGCATGTACCTGAGTCCATCACTCCTGATCTGACCTCCCAGGAGGCCGAGATCAAAATTATTGAGCTGAAGGATGAGCAGGGGAATGCCGGAGAGCTGGTGCATAGCTATCGGTGTCTTGCGCTTGGCGAAGTCATCATCATTGAGTCAGTGCAGGGCGGCGGCGGTCCGGCAGGGTTGGAGAAGCTGCTGGGCTACCTTTTCCGTCGCTATCGCGACAAATCCCACCCCTTGGTCGATTTCTCGGATATTGCATCAAGCAATTTGCGAGAATTGATCCAGCGACGCGGTGGCGTGGACAAAATCACTGCTAGGCTGGCGACTGAAAGTAAGCATCAGGGAACGCAATATGGCGGTTTGCTAGCTAGCTTGTTGCACAAGGTTCCTGGTGCCCAGCAATGCAACGTCAGCTGGGAAAACAAGCATGGGACGCTTGATGAAGATCAGGCTGTTGCGTTGCTAGAGGAGGCCGATAGTGAGTCTCTGGCAGGGGTGACGCTTCATTTTCGAAATGGCGGCAGCGTGAATAATCTAAATGAATACCGAGAGCGAAAGCCTGTGCGTATTCAACTGACGCCAGATGGCCGTCCCGCCGTGTCCGAGATTGAGGTTGCCCTAAAGACGTATATGAGTGAGCTGCGTGACCCTAGTCACAATGGCCCGGTCAAAACGGATGGCACGCTTAAGGTCGTGAGATTGGTGGGAGAGTAATCATGAAGGTGCGGGACTGGCTGCTTCCCGATGAAGTTCAGAGTGCCGCTGCTGCTGGCTCCGAGATGCTTCGAGTGGTTAGCCAGACATCGCACTTCTGGCTCAAGCAAACAATCGCCGCTGTCATTCCTCTTGGGATTGGGGCCATGGCGGGCTACTGGCTTTCAGAAGGTGTGATTTCGCCGACCCAGCTTGTCGCTATCAAAGACATCATGATGGGAATCATGACGTTCATCTCCGTGCTCGCTGGGTTTATGGTCACTCTGATGCTTTTTACAGGGCGCAGTGGCGGCGCCAAGCTGCTTACAGTCGATCAGGCCCCACTCTATGTCGAAAAAATCACCTACCTCCTCTTCTCGCAGGCAGTCACTCTTGCCGTGCACATCTCCTGCATCCTGGGTTGCTTAGCTTGGCTGATTGTGCAGAGTCACGGAGAGGGTACGGTCCTCGGTCAGTGGTTGTTTGTCGCAACAATTGGCCTGTTGCTGCTCTCCATGTTCAGGACGCTTTTGTTACCGTTCCAGATCTACGAGGTGCATCACTTCGAGCTGATGGCCATGATTGAGGAGAAGAATGAGGAGTTTCGGAAGGCTCTTCGTGATCGACAAGGCCTATAGATGGGTCAATATTGCCACTCCACGCTAAGGTACCCGCTCGGTGGTTTGAGCGGGTGTATGTGAGCAAGGGCCCCATCGTAGCCGGCGTATTCCAGCGACTAGCTGATAGATTTGCTTTTTTCGATTGATTTGCTCCTGAGCTAATCAACCAAATTTGGCTAAGCATCGGCTAGCTTGCTGCGTGGAAGCAGGGCGGCTTCCACTTGAAAGGCTTCCTCAGTTGCCATGCCGTTCATGATGTTCTCGATGATGGTCTCCCTAAGCGAAGTGATTGCGGTGGGATAGGCTTGGCGATGTTCCGCATAGTGCTCGGACATCAGTCGTTTTGCCTGCTCACGCGAAATACGTTTCACCGGAGTCACGGCTTTCTCACTGGTGTGGCCATATGAGTCGAACGCTTCGTCGACAGTGGACCAGTCAAACTCGAAGCAGCGTTGTTGCTCGGCTTGGCAATCGTGATGCCACATGGCACTACCCGGATACTGATCCGTCGCGCTGACGATGATTAGGGTCAGCCGGGGTAGGTCACGTTCTGCGACGAAGTCGTAAATTACCCATAGAATTCGTCCCATCCGCACCGGTATGAGATTCTGAATCCGCTGGTCATCGGGGTATCGCGCTTGGGCAATGTCGATGAGTTGGCTGTACGTACGCAACTCCCTCTGCGTAGCCAGCTCTATCAGTAGGGGGTATAACAATCGCGCGAGTTGAACATCAAGCAGCGTACGAGCCATGAATCCGATCTCCAATGTTTAAAGGGCTTCGAACCAGCACTGAATCTTCAAAGCCATCAGCTTCCTGCGTTCCTCAAGGAAGTCGCGAAAATCCTTAATTTCGCCGTCCAGCATGCCTTCCGGAATGCAGTTCATGCGGAGGTTGGTCAGCAAGTCATTGCGATCAGTGATACCACCATACTTTTTCTCGGCGCCGCTACATTGTTCGGCGAGTTCCGCGAAGTAGAGGTCCGGTGCCTTGGCGCCGATGGCGATATTGATCTCACTCTGGGCAACTACGTAATTGCTGATCTGGTTGTAGGTGCCGCTGCTCATGCCCTGCCCTTTGAGGTGCTGCCGTGGGTAGACGTGATGCACATCGGCACGATTCAGCAGCAAATCGGTGACGGTGATGTCCCGTGAGAGAAAACCCTTGTCCACAAGCTTGACCTGGGCCGCCTTGTAACAGAGGAAATAGGGACTCTTGATCGAGGAGGTGTCCATGAACTGCGGCAGCATCCCGGTCCAGAAACTGTCGGGCAGCTCATTGGGAATCACCGACTCGACGTAGTCGATGACGCCTTTGCTGGCAATCTGGCGAATGTCGAAGTCGAAGGTGGATTCTGGAGAGCCGCTGTAACGGCCAGTGAGGATCGACATGGCGTACCAGCGACGGACCAGACGCTCTAGATCAGCAGCCGGCACGCTGGCTTTCCGACCTTGCAGATAGACGATATAGGCGAAGTTTACCGCGTTCTGGCTGCTGATCATGTCGCTGGTAATGAAGCCCGCCGAACGCAGGATCATAGTGATACGATCGAAGTGGGTCTTGTTGATGAAGGCGTGGATACCGTTCTTCAGCCGGAGGAAGGAGTCTTCAGCAATGGACTCTTCGTACTGCTTGGTTTCGAAATTTCGTCCCGAAAGCAGAGCCACCAGGTCCTGCAATTTGCCGCGCCCGAACTCTGACGTGAATGCGACCCGCAGCATGTCGGTGTAGGTTGGGTCGTAAATGTCGTCATTGACGTTGGCAACCCATTTCATTTTGTCGAAGAACTCAGAGTCGACGAACTGAGCGTCACCCTTCTGAATCTTGCTCAGAAACTCAGGCGCGACGGCTAGGTGGCAAAAATAGTCGATAGCCTTGCGCAAAAGATTCCCGCCGTAGGTCTCGTTGACGGCGATCTTCGACATCGCGAAGTCGGCTTGGGAGAGCTGCTTTCCTGCGGAGTTCACCCGGATGAAAATCTCGGTGACCGTTTCAATGTCGAGGTCTTCGGCCAGCTCGATGATTCCCACATGGTTGTGGATGATGCCGCGCAACTTCTCGATGACGCTGAAGATCTCGTCCTGTGAGCAGGCAGGGTTTGCCTGGCAGTAGCTGCCGACCAATTGGAACAGGCTGGTCGAGGACCGAAAAATCTCAGCGACATCGGGAATCCATGCAGCATTTTTGCGGATGGCCGGGTTGGCGACCTCGAACCGCTCCTCTTGCGGGTTAAAGGCAATACGGATTTGCACGTTCTCGTAGTCATCCGTGAGGACTTCAACGCCGAGTAGCGAGGCCATGAGCGCCGTGACCCGCTGTTGACCGTCGATGAGAATGCGTTTGCCGACGGAAGTGGAACCGTCCTTGAGCTTGACCTGCGGGTTGCGCCAGGCGATCAGGTAACCCACCGGATAGCCTTGATAGAGCGAATCGAGCAGGTTGCGTACCTTGGTGGCCTCCCAGACAAAGGGGCGCTGAATTTCAGGAATCGCAATCTCACCCGATTTTACCCAGGTCAGGAGGGTTTCAATGGGATGGGGGGTGACGGAATAGCGCTGGGTCGCCATGTGCTGTGTCCTTACAGACGTGAAAGGGGATTATTTGGACTTCCAAATACGGCTGCTGCGACCAAGGCTCTTGCCTAGCGCTCTTGCGTCCAGCCAGCAGCGGCCCAGTCGAGATTCTCGGGTATCAAGTAGCGATTGCTGGCGCTGGCCAAGCGCAGGTTGGCGATACCGTCGGCACTCTCGAACAACCGCTTGGATACCTGGGGATCAGCGGACATCACACTGTGCTCTGCTGGAGCAAGCAGCCATTGGCTGGCCGCTGCGGTGTTCAGTGTGGCCACACCATTGTTCACCTGAATGGCGACGAATTCTTGCCGCATGCGCTTGCCCTGTGGACTCTGCCAGCGGAGCATCGCTCCGAGCAGTGCTCCATCGCCTAAATCGGGGGCTCTGATTGTCGCCGTCAATCCGCCGAAGTCATGCTCACAAGCCTTGCTCAAGAGGTATTGCATGAGCTTGGAGTTCAGGTCGAGCATTTGAGTATTGGGACGGTTACTTGCCAGAGCACGGTCCAAGGTCACGTCGATGCGTTGCGTTGTTCTAGCCGACAAGCCCATCTCAAGCAGGACGTTTTCTGGCAAACGAATGCGCAGGATCCGCTCTTTATGGGTTTGCTCTATAACTTCAACTCCTAGCTGTTCGAACATCCCAAGCACAAAGCTACGTAGATGATCGATGGTGATGGCCAGCTCGTCGCGCAGTTCATGTGGATCGCTGGTGGCGGCGTGGGCAAACAGTTCGCGCTGCTTTGCCGCAGCAGTACGTGCCTGTTTCAAGGCCTCATCAATGCGCTCGCGAGTCCGTTCAATTCCGAGTTTGGTGGCCTGTTGCAGGATGTCATCGACATCGATCAGCTCAGCTAGCTCACCGAGGATCTCGTCCTTCAACCCATCGTTGAACTCATCGCGTTGAACCTGCGCTAAGTCGGTCACGACGCTGTCGATGCGGCTGTACATCAAATTGACGATGCTCTGATCCAGGCTGTCGGTTTGCTGGATGTTGAAGACCACGACTTTTTTTGTTTGCCCGTAGCGATAAAGACGACCAATCCGCTGGACCAAGCGCATCGGGTTCCAGGGCAGGTCGTAGTTGACCATGATGTAACAGTTGCGTTGGAGGTTGATCCCCTCGCCGCCCGCTTCGGTTGAGATGAGGAATCGGCCGTTCTCTTCAAATCGAGAGATGGCGTCACGTCGTTCGGCGTGCTGCATGGAGCCGTTGATCAGCTCAACCTGCCCCTCGCCATAATGGCTAGCCAACACATCGCACAAGTACTTCTGAGTGGTGCGGTACTCGGTGAAGATCAGAACCTTTTCGTTGGGATTGGCTGCATGAATCTTCCCAATGATGTCTTCGACAAACAGCTTCAGCTTGAGGTCGTTGGCTTTTAGCGCATCGGCTTCGGCAATGAGGTTTTTCAGCAGCTGCACCTCTCCTGCAAAGAACTCGCGAGCATCGCTGGTGAATTGTTCCTCCCATTCCCCGAGGTAACGTTCATCGCTGGGCTCATCGGTGGATTGGTTTGCGGCTGCATCGTCCAAAAGGCGCTGAAGACGATTGCAGAGGGCCCGGTGAATTGCCGCAGCACTGGAGGCGGCCAGCTTGCGATACACCGTCATAACGAAACCGATTGCGTTGCCGGTACGACCTAGCGCTTCACCGGCGTCATAGCCCCTGCGCAAGTAGTCTTGAAGGGTCCTATCGAACTCGATGGATTCGCTGCTGCTGGGTACTTGCAATGCACGAGTGATCTTCCCTTGGAAAATGAAATTACCCTCAGCATCGGTCACATCGGCCTTATGGTTACGAAACACCATGTCGCGCAGAATCTCGGGCTTCACATTGAGCATCATAAGCTCGGTTCTGCGCTCTGGGCGAAGCAGCTCCAGCAAGGCGACAAACTTGTCTTGCATGCCTTGGTGCGGTGTCGCGCTAAGCAAAAGCATATGCTTGGTCAGGCTCCGCAGGCTCTTGGCTAGGTCATAGCGCTCGGAGCTGTCCAGCTTTTGCCCATACTGGCGGCGGCTCAGTCGGTGCCCCTCGTCAAAAATGACGAGGTCCCACGGCTCCGCTTGAAGCAGGCTTTCAAGATGGGCCGCCTGCTTCAGGCGATCCATTGACCCAATCACGCAGTCGTGCATCTTCCACTGACGAGGCTCATTGATGAAAAAGTCCTCGCCATAGATCTCAAAGTCTTCCAGCTTGAACTTGTGATACAGCTCTTCCTGCCACTGCTTGGTAAGCCCAGCGGGAGTGATCAGCAGTATGCGTTTGACCAGATCTCGCTGTCGCAACGCATGCAGCAGCATCCCGGTTTCAATCGTCTTGCCAAGGCCCACATCGTCAGCGATCAGCCAATTGAAGTTGCCGGATGCGAGGATGTGGTGAACGAGGTGTATCTGGTGTGGAAGAGGCTCAATGTCCAGGTGGGACAGAGAGCCGGTGTTCTCATTCCACACCTTGATGGCGTGGGCCAACATGCGAAGACGCAGGCGTTCCACATCGGTGGGCTCACCTTGGCTGGTAGTGACAAAGCGGTGTTTGACGCCCTTTACCTGTCGCAGGTACTGATAGGGCAGCCAATGACGTTCGCCGCGCTCTGGAAACTCCACCAGCGCTTGTTCGCTTCCGGCCAGGAGGCGTTGCTGCATGATGATGCCTTGGCCCAGTGAGCGGATTCCACTTCCTGGCGTGTCATCCACGACGTCCATGCCATTCTGAAAGCCTGATTGGACTGCGGATGCATCGACCGTGGCGATCATTCGTTCCGGACTGAACCAATGCACCTGGAGCTGATTTCCGGACTCCTTGGCAATGGTCATTTTGACGATGCCTCGGCGCTGATCCTGGCCGCTTGGAGTTTTTTGGCTGACCCAGCAACCCGGAACGTGATTAAGTCTGAGGGGCTTCATGCGCTAGTCCTTTATCTGTTGCGGCTCAGTTCTTGGCGAAGTCTGGTCGGTAGAGGTTCGGATCAGCCTTCGCACGTAGGGCAGAAGGCAGAGGAGGAGCTGACCACTGGGAGGCGGCAGCAACCTCGTTGTCGTCAGAGGGCAATTCATCAACTGCTACTGTGCCCGCATCCTCTTCTGCCTCGGCAGGTTCTTCCTTTTCCGCTGGTGCATTGCAATCCTTGTCCTCTTCAGCTGCGGGCTTGTCACTGAAGTAGCAACCTGGTTCTTGCGGGTGTTTGGTCTGGAAAACGCCATAAGCCCGCAATAGTGCGGTTCTTTCAATTTCCAGTAGGTCGTGCAAACCCAGATCGCTGTATTCCTCAGCGGGAAGCTTGGAAGGATCACAGAAATCAAACGGCTGATTAGCAGGCAAGCACCCTTGCAGGTTGGAGAGTCGGAACCACAGGTACCTTGCAAAAGCTTTGAAAGATCGCCGCAGGTTGGTGTTCTCGTACCAGGATGCAAAGAGTTCTTCGAGGAACACTTCGATCTCTTCTATCTGGGGTAGCGACTCGAAAGACCGAACGACCAGCAGCGCAGTTGGCCAGGAAAGAACGTGGTGTGACAGCCGGCTGCTGCCAGTCTTGTCGAACGCAATCCAGTAGATGTCGTTCTCCGACCAGATCACCTTGATATGAGCGGCAAGGATCAGCTCATCGGGGGTCAGGCCTTTTTCGATTTCCCGTTCGAGCGCGAGACGTGTCGCTCCCCAGCCACTCATCACGAAGATCTGTTGAACCAGGGGCAATGTGCTGTGCGGCCAACCTGCCTGTCCGACTAGCTCCGCTGCCTTTTGCAGTGCCCGATCCTCACGGGAGAGTCGGTCAGCGAGCCAGTCGTCAGGCTCGTTTGCCATGTACTCGTCGCTATCAAAAACCTCATCGGGGTCAAAGGCGTAGGCGGCATAGTCGTCGTCCAGGTCTCGAAAGTCGTCCTGAGCGTTGAGGGTTTCTTCTTCGTATTCTTCCTCGGGCTCGATGATCGACATGCCCTGTAGGTCATGATCAAGCTCCGATTCGACGTCCAAATCATCAAGTCCGAAGCCTCTGTCGTTCTGGATTGGAACGTTCAGTTCGAGTACATCTGGCAGTAGAAGGTCTTCATCTTGCTCAAGCTCCATTGCATCGCGAGGAGCAGCCGGGGCCTGCGCAGAAGGTTCGACCGGCTCTGGCGAAACGGTGACTGCGGAAGATGAGTTGGGAGCAGTGAGCGCTTCGCTCGCTTCAACTGATGGGGCCACCGCAGAAGCGCGGCTAGCTCTAGTGACTACCTTGACCTTGTTGGTCTCTGGATCGGCAGTCGCAGTCCTGCGGCGCAGTGTGAGTCTCAAAATTGGCTTGGTTGATGCCGAGTTCGAAGCCTCCGCAGCTGGTTCGGAACCTGTGGGCGCCTGTTCCCATTCCAGGGCTGGCCTCGCCTCCACTTCACTGGAGGATTCCGGCGTCTGGGGTTCCGCAAGCCCTGTCACCAGCCTGGGAGAAGGTGACGCCGAATGTGTCTCCCACCAGTTGCCCTCATTCAGTTCGGGATACGAGAAAGACGTGTCCTGGATGAAACTCATCGGATCCTGAGTTTCGCCGGCCAGCGTAGCGCAGGGAGACAAGGGGGCGTCGTCGAGCGACGTGAGAATTTCTGCCGAAGAGTTGAGGTATGCCAGGTCATCAGCTGTGGGAAGACCGTCGGGCTGCGTCTCCATCAGGGCTGGTTCGGCAAATGCCTGCTGCTGGCGCTTGAGCTGCATCGAGCGTTGCATGGCCTTGGCCCCTTCAACCGGGCGGCGCTGCATCATGTAAATGCGGCTGAGCACATTCAGGTAGTCAGGTTCTTCAGATGACTCGATAGCCGCCAGCAGGAGAGATTCGGCAGCCTGCAACTTGGCAGATGCGACAAGCTCGTTCGCCTCACGGAGCAATGCCTCCTTGCCACGTTGCTTGCTTCTGAAGGATTGTGCCTGTGGCTCGCGGTGCTTTTTGAAATGAAGCACTAACTCAAGCCGGCGCTGAATCTCCCTGACTGCTTGGTGGTTCTTCAGGAAATCGCTAAGCAGGGTCTTGGCTGTGGTGTGCTGTCCTTGGGCAATCAACAGTGACAGAGCTTCCAGTAAGCCCTCGGAGGAATGGCCTTTGAGGCACAGGCGGATCTTCGATGCCAAGTCGCTGGGCTCAGAGGCAACGTAGCTCCAGAGTTCATCTAAAAGCGATTCCCAATCCATTTCTATGCCTACTCCGTGACAACACAGCCCATCCTTGCCCAAGAGTGCGTTACCGGGAGACAACTTTCCCCGATAGGGCGTTTCGGCCTGCGTTGATCGTCACAATATCCAGACTGTTGTTATGGGTAAAGGCAGATTGCTATTAGGGGTGGTGCTCCCGTCAGATCTTCCCGGCACCTTATGTAGGGATGTCTGACGTGGAAATATTGTTTACATACACAGGTAAACTTTTGGATCAGGAGCCTCATCGTCAAGCGCGGGCCGAGGTGACGGGAACAGCGCGCACCCGCGCACCCGCGCATCCTCGATGGCATGCAACGGGAAAGGTGAGGTGCCATTAGCGGTTAACTGTCGATTTTTGGGGCAGGTTGGGTGTTGCACCCGCTGCTCGTCTCATCCACCCCAGCGGATGGATGAGACGCATTGCTCGCTCATCTGGATAGACCTTGGCTCAGCTGAGCAATCTTGTGCTTCAGCTGAGCTTTTGATTTGTCCAAAGCCTCCGCATTGGTTTTGGATGACAGGTTCTCCCGTGCTTTGCGGTCGAGGAAGTAGCTGATCCGTTCGGAATTTGCGCCAGATGGGTGGGGTAAGCCATCCAGCACTTGCTCCGGCTTGAGGAGACCTTGTGCCTGAAGTTGCAAAAGTATCTCGGCTACCTTGGGGCCGAGAGGGACGTAGATGCAGTGTTCATCAAGGACTCGTATCTCCTGAGCGAGGTGCGTCTCGACCTGATGCCGAAGTGAGACGCGGCTCAGCATGGCAGGGCTTCCACTGTAATTTTCACCGTTGATGAAGACCGGGTACCGTAGGGCGGAGGTGTAATGCACCAGGTGCTTGTGGGTGCTGAAAAGGCGTTCACAGCTGTCGATGTTCAGCAACTGGTTCAGGCCAATGTGATCCAGCACGGCAATCAGGTTGTTTCGCATCGAACCCGCGAAGCTCGCGGTTTCCTTTGCACGCTGCATGGCCTCCTCGGTACTGGCTCCAGCAACGAGCTGCTTTCTTGCCTCATTTAAGGCCTTGATCGCTTGTTGGTAAGCCGGAGTGATGCCACAGATGGTGACGCGCGCTTGCGTGTTGATATGGTCAAACGGTGCGTAAAAGGTTTCGAGATCGCCGTCTGAAGAGAGCAGCAGTTGCTTCGAAAGTGGAGTTCCAGATAACTCGAAGGTGGGGTCGGCTAGAAGCTGGCTGAATTGCGCAAAGTGGCTCATGGCGCGTCCTTGACTCAGTAGTTGCTGTGATGAATTCGGCGAGAAGCGGGATGCGATGGCACGCCGCGTCTAATTCGACGGTGTGGTTTCTGCGACTTCAGCCTGTCGTCTCGGTGACCGACTGTTACCACTGCGTCGTTGGCGACGACCGCATAGATGTGCCGACACTTCAGGGCCGTTGTCTGACTGGTCGGCTCGATCTCCCTCAGGAGTTGTTCGAACCCATCTCTGTCGAAGAGGTACAAGCAGACGCCTTTGTGGTGGCCCACCCTTCCGTAACTCAACAACCAATCCAGCTGCTGTTCGCTGATTTTCCGGTGTTGGATCCGCTCTTCTGCATGTCGGGTCAGATGCATGTGACTGGCCTCATACCAAGGTGGTTGGCTTGAAGTTCCGGCGTCCCTTCAGCCAGCGCAGCGCTTCTTGGGAGTCGACGACTGTTCTCACACCCTCTTTGCGGGTGTAGAGCCGGTCCGGCGCTGTCGGCTGGGTGGCATTGCGAACAGACTTCTCATTCATTTGCGCCAGGAAGGCGATCTCAAGCAGAGTCAGGTAGCCGCAAGCGGTATTCCGGAGAACCTCTGGGAGCGCTGCTTCAGCTGCATCACCGAGTGTGTCGATGTCGAGTCGTGCCCGAATGGCTCCCAGCTTGAACAGCTTTTCCAGGCCAGGGGCCAGAGAGTTGGTGGCGTGGAATTCAGCATCCCAGCGCGCCTGATTAATAAAGGAAGAGAAGTCGAGCCAGTTGCTGTCCTGTATGACTGCTTCGGAAGTGTTTAGGACTCCGTCAATTGCGTAGGCGTAGTAGCTTTCGGCAATGCCTATGAAGCGGCTGGCTCCCCCCAGGACCTCGCCAAGAGCCTTAGCATTGCAGCAGTACTTCTCAGACTCAGCTTGTAGGTGCCCCTCATAAGCGGCCTTCACTTCTTGGATCATCTCTTCTAGGGTGATTTTGGTATCGGGTTTGGCGAATTGGCCGATCAGGTCTTCGAGTCGCATTTGTTCCACTCCGGCTGGAATATTTGTAAGATAGATACAAGATGTTCCATTGTCAATGGAATATTCTATTCTGGTTGGAATTTTTCACTGCCTGATTTGCACTGGGTAGCGGCGTACTCGACGCAGACTGGACCGCTCGATAGAATCGCGGGCAGGCGCCAGCCCAACTTGCACACGAGTTAAAAACGGCGATTCACCTTCTGCTTTTCTTCTCTCCTCGCTGAGAAACTTTCCAAGCCTGCCGTCCGGGGCTTAAACGTGTGCCGACTGCTCCGCGTACGTCAGGCGACGAGGACGGTTTCATGGCTATCAAAAATCTCGCGTACGCAACGAAGCAACAGCTTGAGTCGGCGACTCATCTAGCGTTTCGCCATTCCCACGTCATCGAGCTACTGGCGGCGAGCTTTGGGTTCAAGTCCAGCGCGGCGTTAGCGGCAAATCACATCATCGTGAATTTGCGCAATGCCGTTGAGCCTCGCCCAGGCGACTTACTAGTACTCCAATCACGGCTAGTGGCTCTGGGTTATCAGGCGGCAGCTGGTGTTGCTGGGAGCGTGTTGCTACATATCATCAGAGAACATCGACTTGGTGCCGCTGCAATCGAGCGAGTCCCAGACCTGCTTGACGGCGCCCCCTGGGAGCCCGAAGACGCCGAGTGGGAAGATGAGGATGATTTCGAGCAAGCGCCCTACGAGGATTTCACTCCCGCCATCGATCTCGACGGAGTTGAGCTGTTGATGGAAGGGCTTGAAGCGGCGGCTCGACGAGGAAATGCGTCTGCGCATTTCGCGTTGGCACATATATATAGAAGGGATGAGCATTCTGACCTCGAAGGATCAGAGTACTGGTACTCCCTCTTGAAGCAGGGGCGCCCTCTTCAGGGGATCGAGTTGGAGTGGGCTCTGGCCTACGAGCGCGAGAGAATGCAGGCGGAGCGTCATGCGTATCATCTGGCCGAGGCTGCCAAATTGGGGCATCGGGCCGCTCGATTAGCTAGAGCTGTTAACGGCGCCCACAATGCTGAAAGCGAGGAGGATTTCGAAGAAGCGAAGCAGTTTTATCTGGAAGCTGCTGAGCTAGGCGATGTCGAGGCGATGCTGGAGCTGATCGAGGTCTATGATCAGGAGAACACGAAGCAGAATTGGGTCTGGGTGTACCTATCGGCGCTCTTGGGAGAGGACCTGCGAGAAAGCTCTTTGCATGCCTATCACGACGGCGGCATGTTCGCCGACGAAGACTACGATGACGACCAAGGCGGTCCGATGTATGTTGCAGGACATGAGGGTGTCGAGCTTGAGCCGCTGAGCGCCGCAGATGATGCTGAAGCGAGGCGTCTAGCGGACGAGTACTTCAGCCGCATCGATCCCGCCGGCAGGTAGCTGCGCAAAGCGACATTTATTGAAGCCAGAGTGCTGGGAAAGGACATTAATTCCGGTCGGGACGCGACACTTTTAGCGCCCATAACGCCTCTGAAACCCCTGATTTTTCTGAAGGGGGTAGCGACAGGTTATGTGCCCCTCGACAGGGTGGGGGCTGACAGCGTCGAACGGATATCCTGCTAGACGTTAACTGCCCTGCTGCTCTTGAAAACCCCGGCTCTCCGAAAGGTCTGCCGGGGTTTTTTATGGCTGGTCGCCAGAATGGTTGCTACCGATGATCGGGCGTGAGTCATTCCGGATTCCGTAGCCTTGGCTTGGCTAATCGCTATTGTCGTCGACGGCTATGGCCGGGCCGAACAGCTCCAGGGAGCTGGATGCCTCCGCAAAGCGATAGCCCATGGCTCTATAACCCGCCTCCCGCTTGCTCCACATCCGAAGCAAGGCAGGGTGCCCCGCATCGACGAAGTCGATGATGCGCACGTCAGCCTTGCTCGAATGTTCACGGTGCAACCGCCCCGCATACTGTTGAAGCGTTCCCTTCCAGGAGACCGGCATGGCCAGTATGAGCGTATCCAGGGGTGGATGATCGAAGCCTTCGCCCACCAGCTTGCCGGTGGCCAGGATTACCCGGGGTGCATCGGCAGGCAGGGCCGCCAACCCCTCCATGAGGGCTGCACGCTGTT
>Ga0182744_1001116_pt1 | contig 24085 bp, 39 predicted proteins | sample eDN3rd30CKraftMG_FD_128525 | JGI IMG/M metagenome (GOLD analysis project Ga0182744, IMG submission 128525) | Enriched Miracle-Growth compost microbial communities from Emeryville, California, USA - eDNA 3rd pass 30_C Kraft MG (version 2) (version 2) ... | reverse complement strand
CGATGAGCGCCAACCGGGCCGAGGTGCTGCGCACCTGGCAGGTGCTCACCGCACCGTCGCGCATGCTCGCGCTGAACGACGTATCGGGATCGATGAACGAGCCGGCCACCAAGGACCTCAGCCGCATCGCCCTGTTCGAGAAGGCCGCGGTGCGCGCCATCAACTCGCTGTCGACGGACTCGTCGCTGGCCATCTGGGTGTTCTCGAGCAGACGCATCGGTGGACAGGACTGGCAAGAGGTCGTGCCGTTCGGCTCGCTCGGCGATCCGAAGCAGAAGCAGACCATGATCGACACCGCCAACAAGCTCGACGGCTATGTCGGCGGCGGCACGGGCCTCTACGACAGCGTGCTCGCGGCCGTCGAGTACATGCAGGACAGCTACGTCGAGGGTGAGGTCAACCTCGTGCTGCTGAACACCGACGGCGTGAACGAAGACGACGACGGGCTCGACCTCGACGGGCTGCTCACAAAGCTCAAGGCGCTGCACGACCCCGCCAAGCCGGTGTCGGTGATCGCGATCGGCTACGGCCCCGACACCGACCAGGATGCCCTCGAGAAGATCGCCGCGGCCACCGACGGCGCCGCGTATCAGGCGCTCGCCCCCACCGACATCACGTCGGTGCTGGTCGATGCCGTGACGCAGCGGGGCTGCCGCCCGAACTGCGGGTAGCGCGTCGCGGCACGCTGCACGGCGGCGCGGCTGGGACGCGCCGCCCGCGCCTCAGTACAGCGCCACGAGCCGGCCGCGGACCTCGCCGTCGGCCAGCCGCTTGATGCCGCCGGGGATGCCGGCGAAATCGGTCCGCTCGACGGCCGGCAGCAGGTCGCCCGTCGACATCCAGTGCAGCACGCCCTCGATGTCTTCCTTGGTTCCGCCGACGTTTCCGAGCAGCTGGAGTCGCTTGGTGATCAGCGGATAGGTGTTGATCGTGGCTTCGAGCCGCCCCATCCCCACCTGCACGACGCGACCGCCGAACCCGACCGTCTCGAGTGCGTGAGCGGTTGTCACACCGAACCCGGCGAAGTCGACGATCACCGAGAGGTCTTTGTCGGCGAACTCGCTGATGTCCTTCGCGACCGCCTGCGCACCCGCTTCGATGATGCGCGGCCAGATCTCCTCGTTGACCTCGGCGACGTACACCTCGGCACCGTTCAGCACGGCGACCCGCGCACCGATCTGCCCGAGCCCGCCGAATCCGATGATGCCGACCCGGTCGCCGGCCGTGACCTGACCCGTGCCCATGACCGCGCCGTGAGACGTCATGCCCGCATCGGTCGCGGCGGCCGCGAGCTCGAATGACACATTGTCGGGGATGCGCACCAGCACGTCGGTGGCCGCGAGCACCTTCTCGCCGAACCCGCCGTTCTGCGTGTATCCGTGCCCTTCCATCGGCCACACGGCGACCCGGTCTCCGACCTCGAAGTCCGTGACGCCCTCGCCCGTGGCGACGATGACGCCCGCCGACTCATGCCCGGGGACGATGGGCGGGGTCATCATGTCGAGCCACTTCTCGTCCTCGAAGATGCCCACGTCCGAGTGACAGATGCCGGCGGCCTTCACGTCGATGACCACCTGGCCCGCACCCGGAGTGGGATCAGCGAGCTCCACCTCGCGGAGCGGCTCGTGGGTTGTGGTGAACTGCCATGCCTTCATGTCGATTCCTTCTCTGTACGTGTCCGATGATGCGAAACGGGACTCAGCTGAGCCCCGAGGTGATGACCACCCGTGTGACGTCGGCGTCCTTGAGCGCCTCGTAGCCCTGCTCGACCTCGTCGAGCGCGATCTCGCGCGAGATGAGGTCGTCGAGCGTGAACCGGCCCTGCAGGTAGAGATCGGCGTAGAGCGGGATGTCGCGCTTCGGCGTCGTCGAGCCCATGTAGACACCCTGGATGCGCTTCTGTGTGCCGATCAGTCCGACGGTCAGCAGCGGCAGCGTCGCGGCGGGGTCGATGATGCCGATCAGGTAGAGGCCCCCGCCGGGTCGGATCATCTCCAGCCCCGACTGCGTGACGGCGGGGATGCCCACGAAGTCGAACGCCGCGTCGGCGCCCTGGCCCGTGATCTCCCTCACGGCGGCCACCGGGTCGACCGTCGTGGAGTTGACCGTGTGCGTGGCGCCGAAGCGCTTGGCCTTCTCGAGCTTGTCGTCTGCCACGTCGACGGCGATGATCGTGGTCGCACCGGCCACGACCGCACCGTTGATGGCGTTGAGCCCGACGCCGCCCGCACCGATGATGACGACGGCGTCACCCGCCTGCGTGTTCGAGGTGTTGATCACCGAGCCGGCCCCGGTCACGACGCCGCAGCCCAGCAGGGCGGCCTGGGCGAACGGGATGCGCTCGTCGACCTTCACGAGCTGGTTCTCGTGGATGAGCGCCTGCTGTGCGAACCCGCCCAGTCCGAACACCTGCTCCACCTTCTCGCCGCCGGCCGTCACGCGCGGGGCCTGACCGGCGGTGCGCAGTGTCTCCTCCGGATGCTCGCACTGGAACGTGCGACCGGTCAGACATGCCTTGCACTTGCCGCACGACTGCACGAGGCAGCCGACCACGTGGTCGCCGACCGCGAACTCGCTGACCCCGGGCCCGACGGCCACCACGACACCGGCGGCCTCGTGGCCGAGCAGCATCGGCAGCGGCGTGCCCATGTCATTGCGCGAGAACGTGAGATCGGTGTGGCAGAGCCCCGATGCCTTCACATCGACGAGCACCTCGCGCCCGATCGGCTCGGCGAGCTGCACGTCCTCGAACGTGAAGCCCCCACCGATCTCGCGGACCAACGATGCCTTCATGATCATCCCTTCTGCGACGGCTTCTCCGTCGCCGTGTACCAGTCGGGCAGCAGCCGGACCAGGTGGTCCGTCAGCGCCGCAGAATCCATCTCGATCTCGCCGAGCGCCCAGGCATCGAGCAGCCCATACGCCGCCCCGGCGATGTACCGGGCCGTGGCATCCCGCTGCAATCCCTCGGGGAGCACGCCCGACTCGTCCAAGCTCTCCTCGATCAGCGCGGCCATCGCGCTGACCCCGGCGAGGTGCGCGCGCTTCGAGGTCGGCATCGCCGCAACGGCTGCGAAGAGCGCGCGGTTCTCGGCGAAGTGCGCGACCAGGCGTTCCTGCGACAGACGGAGCGCGCCGGGGCCGGCGAGCCGGTCGCGCCGGAAGAGGTCGGCGATCGCGCTGAACCTCTCGCGCTGCATCGTCATGGCGAGCTCGTCGAGATCCGCGAAGTGCGCGTAGAAGCTGGCGCGGCTGATGCCGGCCTCGCGGACGATCGCCGCAACGGTGATGTCGTCGCCGGCCGCCACCAGGGTATGCACGGCGCCGAAGATCACGCCGCGAGTGCGGACGACCCTCGGGTCGTCCGACGATTGCAATCCACTCCGAATCGCATCGCTCGCCGTCGACGACTGCTCCATAGTCGTGAGCTTACTCACTTCTGGACAGTTGTCCAGAAAAGTGGATGCCGCGGCTCAGGGCCTCCGCCTGAGCACATTCGCCACTGGCTGCGCGACCGGGCGGTGGCTAGTGTTCGTGCTGTGGGCGTCACGCGGATAATCCCAGAGCTTCGCAGTCAGAACGTCGCTGCGACCGAAGACCTCTATGTCACCGTGCTCGGCCTCGAGGTCAAGATGCGGGATGACGCGTCCGGCTTCCTCTCGTTCGGCTCAGCAGAGAATCCGTCGGCTCAGGTCATCGTGAACGACAACGGTCACGACGGCCTGCCGCCGGGATTCGCGATCGACGTCGGCGATGCCGGCCAGGTCGATGCCATCCACGCGGAGGTCGTTCGCCGTGCCCTGCCGATCGTCGAGCCGCTCTCGACGAAGGCCTGGGGAATCAGGAGATTCTCGTTCATCGACCCCAACGGCGAGCGCATCACCGTCGTCGCCCACACCGGCGAAGAGGCGGGCGCCGACACCGACGGCTGAGACACCGCGTAGTTTTCTCACGGGGCACTCCCCAGACATGAAGAAACCCCCGCGATCCCTGTGTTTTCAAGGGTTCGCGGGGGTTTTCAACTGGCGGTGACGGTGGGATTTTGTCTTGAGGGCAAACTCGCGCGTCTTTACGCGGATTCTGCGATGTAGCGGCGACGCGGGTCAACACAACGGTCAACATAATGGTGCCCACGACAAACGGCGAGCAACGATGGCCCGCCAGTACCGTCAGCGTACAACACGAACCATCACGCCACCAGAGGTCGCCACGTCGAGTCTCCGCGCCTCGCCCGCGTCCATCGCAACAACACGTCACCCTCGCCATCGAGGCGCGGAGACTGTCAGCCACGACCGCCTCTGTACCGCGTCACAGTCAGCCAGCGTCAGAGGTCACCGATAAGGTCGGAGCATGGCGAAGAACAGCAATCTGGTGGCCGCACGGGCGGCGAAGGCAGACGAGTTCTACACCCAACTCAGCGACATTGAGCGCGAATTGAAGCACTATCGCAAGCACTTCAAGGGCATGACGGTCTACCTCAACTGTGATGACCCTCGGCTGAGCAACTTCTTCCACTACTTCAGCTACAACTTCGAAGCCCTCGGACTCAAGAAGCTCATCGCAGCGTGCTACAAGAGCCAGGAAGTGGACCTCTTCAGCGTTGAAGACAGTGAGCAGGCGATCTGGCTGGAGTACGAAGGGGACAAGAACGGTAGCGGTGTCCCCGACCTGGAGGAGATAGGCGTCAACTCTTTCGAGGGTGACGGTGACTTCAGGAGCGCTGAGAGCATCGCGCTTCTCAAAGAAGCTGACATTGTGGTCACCAACCCTCCGTTCTCGCTGTTCCGTGAGTATGTGGCGCAGCTCATGGAGTACGAGAAGCAGTTCATCATCATCGGCCCCACGAACGCGGTCACCTACAAAGAGCTGTTCCCGCTCTTCAAGGAGAACCGGATCTGGCTCGGCAACGGCTTCCAGGCGGGCAACGCCTACTTCGCCACCACCCACGAGAGCGGCGAGTACGCCAAGGGCGTCTACGACACGCAGACCGGACTCGTGAAGTTCCGGAACGTGAGCTGGTTCACCAACCTCGACATTGCGAAGCGTCACGAAGAGCTGATCCTCTGGAAGCCCTACGATCCTGACATTCACCCGCACTACGACAACTACGACGCCATCGAGGTGAGCCGCCTCAAGGACATTCCCGTGGACTGGGATGGAGCCATGGGTGTGCCGATCACCTTTATGGACAGCTACAACCCTGACCAGTTCGAGATTCTCGGCATAACGGATAGGGACAACAACTCTGGCTTGAAGACGAAGACCTACTCCCGCAGCGAAGTTCCCAACGCCGGTGACCTGAACCGCCGTGGGGCGCTTCTCGTGGACGGCAAGCTCAAGTCCACCTTCGCGCGACTCCTCATCAGAAAGAAGCAACCGTGAAGATCACACCTCTCCAGCTCACGGTCGCAGAGCTAGCCGAAGACTTCGAGGACAGCGCTGAACTGGGTGCGCGCGCCTACGGAGGCAAGCTCGACATTAGGCCGCCATACCAGCGGGAGTTCGTCTACACCGGCAAGCAGCGGCAGGCGGTGATCGAAACTGCTTCCAAGGACTTCCCGCTGAACGTCATGTACTGGGCCGTGAACGGTGACGATGACTTCGAGGTCATCGACGGTCAGCAGCGCACCATCTCCCTTTGCCAGTACATGGATGGCGAGTTCGCGCTGGCGCTCTTCGGAAAGCCTGAGCAGCGCTACTTCCACAACCTTCAGCCCGACGAGAAGGAGCGCCTGCGCAACTACAAGGTGACGGTGTACCTGTGCGAGGGCACACCGAGCGAGAAGCTGGACTGGTTCAAGGTCATCAACACCGCTGGCGAGAAGCTCACGGATCAGGAGCTGTTGAACGCGATCTACTCGGGACCGTGGGTCTCCGACGCGAAGCGCTACTTCAGCAAGACCGGTTGCCCTGCCTACCAGCTTGGTTCTGACTATGTGACCGGTTCTCCGATCCGTCAGGACTACCTGGAGAAGGTCATCAAGTGGATCAACGATGATGACGTGGAAGGCTACATGGGCCTCCACCAGAACGATGCGAACGCTGCCCCCCTCTGGCAGTACTTCCAGAGCGTCATCGCGTGGGTTAAGGCAGTCTTCCCGAACTACCGCAGCACCATGAAGTCGGTGAAGTGGGGCAGGCTCTACAACCAGTTCAAGGACGCGCCCCTGAACTCTGTCGAGCTGGAGCAACAGATCAGCACGCTCATGCAGGACGATGAGGTCCAGAAGAAGCCTGGAATTTACGCCTACCTCCTCACGGGCGATGAGCGCTTCCTCGGTCTTCGGGTCTTCACCGAGAACCAGAAGCGCGCACAGTTCGAGAAGCAGAAGGGCGTGTGCCCCGTTTGCGGCAAGACGTTCACCTTCGAGGAGATGGCAGGCGATCACATCGTCCCGTGGAGTAAGGGCGGCAAGACGGTGCCTGAAAACCTCCAGATGCTGTGCAGCTTCGACAACAACAGCAAGGGCAACAAGTAAGGCCACGGGAGCGGCACTCATGAGCGAAGACACGAGCGTTCCCCCTTCGGAGGCCACCGACGTGGGCGAGGGCGAAGAGGACGAAGACGAGCAGTTTGCTCTTGGATCGCTCGACTTCACTGGACTGTCCCCAACCGGCTTCGAGGAGTTCTCGTTCGATCTGGTTTCTGAGAGCGGCTTTACGAACGTTGACTGGCGGAAGGGCACGCCGCTTGCGTCCTCTCCCGCGGATCGAGGACGTGACATTGTGGCCCATCGCGGCCTCGTGGACGTCGATGGTCACGCCTACGACCAGACTTGGTTCATTGACTGCAAGCACTACGAGCGAGGCGTCCCCCCGGAGGCGCTTCAGGGCACGATTGCTTGGGCGAACGCAGAGCGTCCGGACGTGGTGCTGTTCATCGCATCGGGCTATCTGACGAACGGCGCGAAAGACTGGATCGCTGACTACGAGCGCAACTCGAAGCCTGCCTATCGAATCCGTGTGTGGGAGAAGCCACAGCTTCTTCGCCTCGTGGAGAAGCACCTTGACGTGGCGTTCAAGCACGACGTGGGCACAACGAGTCTTCGCAGGGTGTCAGAGATTGTGGTCGCGGAAACAGCACTGTTCGATCAGCTCTGGTGGGGACGCAAGCCAGCGGACGCCGATGTTGACGGCATGGACTGGACTGAAGAGGTGAAGGCGGGGATGCTTGCCGCAAAGCGCCGCGTGGAGGAGCAGTACGGCCTCGAAGAGTTGGAGAAGAACATCGAGTCAGACTGGGCCTGGGGCTACCTATCAGGGCGAATCTCCGCAATTCGCTGGGTTCTGGGCGACGAGTGGCACAACCTCGACAGCTGACCAGAGGCAGACTCCCCGAACGCAAGAAGGCCAGTGATCTACTACGGATCACTGGCCTTCTTCTCGATGTAGAAGCTTCGGACATTACCCTCAGTCCGGTTGAACACTTCGAATCACAGTCTCCTTGCGCTGGTTTGTGGAAGGTAGACGGACGTTCAGCCCTTCATGTAGCTCCCTTCGTCACTGTGCTTCGACGGTCGTGCGGCACGTGTCGTACTCGCGCCGGATCGTTCCGTCGGGGGCCACGAACATGCCCTGGCCGAAGTCAGACCAGCCCTCGCGAGGCGGGGTCTCGGGAAGACCCACGTCGAGTTTGAACCGGACAATCGAGAGGTTCTCCTTAAAGGGGTGGTCGACAATCGCAGAGTCCTTCATCGCTTGTGCTACGAATTCCAGTCGAGGATCTGCAGGGCGCACAGTCTTCTGCGGGCTCTCGTAGCTTGAAGTGTTCGTTGGACTCTTGCGGCTCTGATTCATCCTGTGGCTTTTCATGCTTCTTACCTTTCGTTTGATTGGTCGGTGGAGAGTCGGGGGTGAACGGTGGGCTCACCCCCGAACGACTCCTACTTCGGTGTTGTGAGGAAGGTAAGCGTCTTTCGCTTCCTCGTCTTCTTCTCGTGACGGTAGGTGAGGTATTGACGCTCCTCACTCACCGCTTGTTCGAGTAGTTCTCGAACCGCGTTGTCGCTCTCAACCTGTTCGAGGTATTCCTCTGGAATGTCCTCGGTGATCGGAACGAACTCCGGAGCCTGTTCGAGGACGAGCCCCCAGAGGCTTTCGTAGAGCTGGTCAATCTGCTCGGACTCTCCGAGCACGTATTGGACTCCGTGTGCTGAAGTGTGGTCCTTCAGTGCCTCGCTCAGCTCCTCAGAAAGTCGCCTCCAGATCGAAGTCCTCCGCGCGGCTTTTCTCGGCCTTGTTCTTGGCGGCCTGCTCACGGCGGTGCTTCGCCTCGTCCTTCCCCTGCTGGATGAGCTGATCGAGGTAGTCGATGGTCTCCTGAGCGATACCTTCTAGCGGCTTGCCATTGCTGAGGTATGCGCCGCCGACCTTGATGGTGCCGGTGGTGACGGCCTGCTTCAGCTTCTCTGGGGAGAATCCGGTGATCGCGCGCACCTTGTCAATCTCCGCCTCGGACTTGTGGCCCTCCAAGCACTCCTGAATCGTCACCCGTCGCGCCTCGTAGGTTTCACGCGAGCGGAAGTTCAGGTCATCGATGAGTGCGGTCTGTTCTTCCAGCACGTCCATCGTCTTGTCGGAGAGCCTTGAGCTTGCTGCTTCTTCCTCCCAGCCCTCAAGGGTCGAAGCCTGTGCCTTCCGGTTGAGCTTCCCGAACCACGCTCGTGCGGCCCGCTTCTGCTCTTCCACGGTGGGCGCCGAAGTCTTGCTCCAGCGCATCTTTGCGGGGTCGTTCTCGAAGTGAAGGTAGATGTTGGTGTTAGTGGACATTTCTGTACTGCCTTTCTGATGATGTGCGGTGACCGTCACCGCGTTCTTGCGAGCTGTGCCCGCGTTCGTTGTTTGTATTGAGTGCGCACAGTGCACACGGTCCTGCTATCTGATGTGCCTCGCAGCGCGAGGCACAGCTATATGGGCTTCTTGCGGCTACCGCTCTTACGCCGACGACGCATAGCAGCCTCCCTTCTGCAGACCCTCGTCTGCCTAGCTGGTTGTCGAGATTCGATGAGTTGTTGGCGGGTTTTTCTGTTTCCCGTTCCGACATGAACTAATTTGGCAGAGTTTGAACAACTCCGCAACTCGAGTTGTTCAGACAGTTTGGGTAAAACCGTAAAAACTACTACTTGATCTGGGAAATACTTTTTTCAACTTTTTTTGGCGAGAAGTTGTTTCTCGGCGTGTCGCACATAGTTGATCGGGTTCTGAAACCTGCTACCATGAGTTCATGGCCTTCGAACGAACAATGATTGACGACCTCGACGGAACTGTCGTGCCCGCTGGCGGGGGAGGTACGGTGCAGTTTTCGTTCCGAGGGGACAACTACGAGTTGGAACTTTCTCAGGAGAACGAGGAGAAGTTGGCGGAAGCGCTAGCTCCGTTCATGGCGGTCGCGCGTAAGTCGCGTAGCACCAGCCAATTGAGCGCTGCTGTAGCTGCTCCCCCGACGACGAGTGGGCGCGCTTATGAGCCGCGCGAGGCGCGCGCGTGGCTGGAGGAACACGGGTACGACCTTCCGGCTCGTGGCCCCGTCAAGAAGGAGCTACTGCGCGTGTTCGAAGAGGCGAACGGCTACAGCGAGTAGCGCTCCGTTCACCGACTCACACGCTGTCCAGGGTCGTGCCGCAGTCCTCGCAACGCCAATAGGCCCCACCGTCAACGCTGACAGGTTCCATGGGTCGTAGGCAGTTGCGGCAGTTGGGTACATTCAACGACTCGTCGCGCAAACGCCGCAGTTGTCGCTGCCGCTCAAGGTCGTCCATGGGGGTGAGCGTAATACCCCACTGTGGACAACTCAGCGCATTGTGTGGATGGTTGGGTTTTCGGAAAGCCAGCGCTGGAAGTACTGGATGGCGGCTTCCTCGTCCTCGAAGTTGCTCTGCGGGAACATGATGAGTTGTCGAGTGGCGGCGTCGTGCGCGCCGAGGATGAACCAGTCCTCGCGGAACTGGATCGAACCACAGACAGCGCCGTTGCTGTCGAGGAGGTTCTTGAACATGCCCTCTCCAGGGATGCGCGTCCAGTGCTCTTCAGCCTCTACGGCTGGAAGAGCCTCCCCATGACGGAGCCGCTTGATTGAACCACGAGCGTTGATCGCGAGCTTGCCTTCCCGTCCCGTGGTTTCGTTGCGTACGAGGAGGCTCACGAGGGTTGCGCCTCTTCCTGAGAGGCCTGTTCCATCGGCGGGAATGTCACCCTCTCTTCGTTGGCCCCTGATCTTGAGCACCGCGAGAAGCTCGCCTCGTTGGTTGAAGAACTGATCACCGCTTTGAATCTCGGCTCCGGTTACCTCCTCAAGCTCCTGCGAGGGAACCGTCAGGCTGGCGGCAACCGCCTCTTTGATGCTCTCAAAGTGCGCGGACTCCCCCAGTGGACACGGGCGCTTCGTCGCGCCACAGGGCTCGATTCGTCCAGCCTTCGTGCGGTGAAACGTTGTGCTCATGGGCCTCTCCTCGTCGGTGGTTTGAACGGAATATCGGGCTCAGGCCGACGCGACTTCGAAGCGATCCTCACCAGGGATGAGACCGAGGGTGGAGCCGGAGTCCCAGTCCACGTGCACGGTGCCCAGCGAGTCCACGACACTCACGGTGCCTTCCTCCCCCGCTCGAAGTCGCGTGTAGGGGTCACTGCTGCTGATGAAGCGAACGCGGGTGCCGCTTGCGATTGCCACGCGAATCAGCCCTTGGTGGCGATGTAGGCGTTCACCGAGGCAAGCGCGTCCTCGAGGTCCACGGTGTAGTCGCAGAGCGCGTCCCACTCGTTCCCGAGGATGATGCGGACCCAGCTTCCGTCACTGGTCCTCAGGAAGGCTTCGTCGAGATTGAAGACGAGCTCCAGCACTTCCTGGAGGGAGCCCACCTTGGTGTTCTCCTCGCCGTCCCAGACAGAAGTGATCGGAGTACCAGCCTCCTTGAGCGCCTTGAACACTTTCCGGACGATGGTGGCTTCCGCGGGGTGGGACTTGATGGAGTTGGCGATGAAGGCGGAGAAGTCGGTTGTCATTTTGGTTTCCTTCGGTGAGGGCGGTGATGGCCCGATTCTGACGGGAAGTTAGTAGAAGGGAGCCCGTGACGAGGAAACAGTTAGTGTCACACGTTTCCGGATCACGCTTCGAGGAGTTCCATGGTCCGCGGCAACTTCTCGCGGAGGAGTTCGATCCACGCCTGACGACGCGGCGCTTCGCACGGGTCATAGGCCCATTCCTGAGCGGTATAGGCACGAATTGCCTGGCCGAGGGCACCACGAAGAAACATGTCGAGCCTCGTCCCGTGCTCGCGGTGCCAAAGAATCTCTGCCGCCTCTTCACCATGCTCACTCTTCATGAAGCCGAACTCCCCGTAGAAGGCGCTGTCCGTAGTGAATGATGCAATGGTTTCGAGAGTCTCAGCCTTGTTCATGGATGGAACCGTATTCGGCTCTCTCGAAGAGTCAACTCGCTCTACGAGACTCGTCCAGGCTCGTGGTTTTCGTGAGATTGTCGGCAGGATCCTCTCTCACGAGCGCTGTGCGAAAACTGCACGTCACGGTCATCGTCACTGGCGACGCTCTCCCACGCTGAGCGGCTAACACGACGTACTGTGCGGCTGCGGCGAGAGAGCGTCGGAGACTCGACGTGGTGACGAACCAGCGGGCATGGCAGAGGAGTTGCAAGCGGTCGAGAGCCCATTACGGTTCCATCCATGACACCTGACTCATACTGGGCCGCTTACGACCGCACCCTCGCTCGCATTGTCGAAGAAAAGCCGAAGGATATGGACGAGTTGAAGGCGATCCTCGACTCGTTCGAAACGCCGTCGTCTGGTGAAGCGTTCTTCCCGGGAGGAGCAGACGAGACCCTTGCGGACGCGCTTCACAAGGCCGGTTGGTCGATCAGTTACCGGGAAGGCGATTATGTCTGGGTCGGAACCTCACCGACCGGCGAGAAGGTGTCACACGTAGAGGGTGACCTGTACCGCGGAGATGTGACGTTACCTCGCGGGTGATCCAACTAAGAAGCCCCCGCCGATGATGGCGGGGGCTTCTTGGCGGGGTTCACACAATAGTCGTTTCGAAGGCGTCAAGGATCAGACACACTACTTCACCGCGCTCATCGCGATCTTCGATGTTGTACCAGAGAAAGGCGTGGAGGACGAGATAGTCGATGCACGCCTGACGATCTTCAGCCTCTTCATCGTCCGGGAAGTTGCTTGCCGCAATCCCCTTCGCCTGGTTGATAACGCGGTCGGACTGTCGCTTGATGAACTTCGCGAGAGCGGTGTCGTTGTGGTTCGTGGCGGTCATGGTGGCTCCTCGTTTGCTGTGTAGAGGAGTTTCTAACGAGTTTCGCCGGAGAGTTGTGCACCTCAGAGGACGACGAAGCCCCCGAAGATGTGAGGTCTTGGGGGCTTACGTGCTTCGCATCGTGGGTGCGATCAGTGCGAAGGCTCCTTGTCGATGAACTGCGCGAAGTCGATCACGGAGGCGACGGCGGAAGTGAACTTCGTTGCGGCCTCGTCCTTGTTCTTCGAAAGGAACGGACGAGCCCTCTTCGAGTCACGCTCCAGCTCCGACAGCTTGTAGCGAAGCAGGCTGATGGCGGCGCGGACGTCCTCGCGGGAGTTCGTCTGCTCCTCGGTCGCGGTGTTCATCGTCTCGTCCTTGACGTCGGCGGCGGCGGTCTTCGGGGCGGTCTTCGTGGCGTCGGCCATGATCTTTCCTTTGTTCAGTGGTGAGGATCGGTAGTGCGTTGAGGTCCACTATGACCGGCTCTCTAGCTCTGTCAACTCTCCTTGAAAGTTCTCCTAACCAGCCCTTTTCGTTGTATGTGCGACACATTGACCAGTGACGTTCTCCCGCCGCGTGTGACGTGGCGATGTGTCGATGTGTCCGCAACGAGATATGCGCGCAGACTCGCATCCAGCGCCGTCCACACCTGTAGGAGAACTTGTCAGGCCGTGCGCATCATTTCGTAGACGCGGGCCTCGTCAACCTCGTCTTCGAGACGACTAAGAACGTCGGGAACTATGGCTGCGAGAGTCGCGCGCTCCGTGGACGAGTACCACTCTGTGTCCAGCTCGAAGTCCGGTTCCGCCATCGCGCCTATCGCGTCGATCAGCTTCGAGCGGGTCGCAACGCTTCTTGTTCCGAGTGCCTGTTCCGCGGTCATACCGGTGAAGACGAGTTCGTGTGCCGCCCATTCTTTGGCGAACAACGAGTCGTCGTTCTCTTCGTAGACCGCAGCGGGTGTGTAGTACGGCGCGAGTGACCGCGGCGCGAACTGCGCAATGTGATTCGCTTCGGCGAAAGCAGCCGCCTCCGGATCGTCCGCTTCTAGAATCCGCTCCGTGCGCGCGCTCAAGACCGGCTCGTAGCAGAACCTCCGGAAGCAAAGAGGCACCCGTGCCGCCATCTCTTCTCGCTGAGCGAGAAGGTCGAGGCTCGCACCGCTCTGAAGCAACGCAACCCGTGACTCGCTAATGCGTTGCTCCGAGGCCACCGCAGAGTGGAGTTGAGTTACCCCGCTGACTTGCTGAATCAAGGATGCTTGGATTGCGTCTTCCCGCGTCGAGTAGTGCTTGTCATCACCACCGCGCGGACACGCGCGCTGCGTCGCGCGACATGGTTCCACTTTGCCATTGGCGCTTACGTGAAACTTCTTCATGGGGTGTCTCCTGTGTATCGAGGTCTTGCGGTTCCGGCGAGTGAGCGTTCACCGACTGCCGCAGGTGGACTATCAGCTCTGACTCATAAGCTCCGCGAAGTCGAGAGCAAGTAGTAGGCCGTGGTCACGGTCGAAAGCACGACCGAAGAGACGGTCGGTCAATTCGTCATCAAAAACTTGAGGAAGGCCGAACGCGCCGAACCCAACGACCCATAGGTGCTCTGATGTGCCGCTCAAGATGGCGAGGGCGACGGTGGCGAACACGACGAGAGCGGACGCATAGTAGAGCGCGGTGAAGGTGTGATCGAGACCTACGACGAGACGCTGGCGACGGCCAAGACGGGTGTGCACCGCGGCTCGTTCGGCGTCGATGGCTCCAGTGGTGTCGAACATCGTGACCTCCTGATGGTTCACGTAGCTCTCTAACGCGCCCACTAGAAAGCCCCCGCCTTACTCGAGAATCGGCGGGGGCTTTCAGGTTGTGTCACGCGGCTACCGCGTTCTGTTCGTCTCGTTTCGCCTCCCTTGCTCTCTGGATCATGAAGTCACGGGGGTTCGGGTCGACGGTGATGCTTCCTTTGACGACCTCGAGGCCAGCGTGAAGCTCCTGCGGAGCATCGCCACGAGTAGCGACGGTGAGCAGCAGCGCGAGGGATTCGCTGGTGAACAGTTCCTTCTCGGCCATGGACGCGGCGCTCGTGGCGGTCTCACGGAACTCGCCACCCTCCGGTGCATCCCACGCGGCGATACCGGTCTCTACCTGTGCCTGCAGGTTCCGGAACGCTTCATCCACTGCCTCCTCTTCGAAGGCGGATAGACGCGGCAGCAACGCTTCGGCGCGGGCACGACGCTCGCGATCTTTCAGCGGGATGACTTTGTCGTTCTTGCCGTAGACGGTCGTGATGCGTCCGGACACGGAGTACTCTCCAGTGACCTCATCGGCGGGGCTCACGGAGGTGATGCGGTAACCGCCCTTGCCGTCAGCGCGGCGGATCTTGCCACCGCCGGCTCGTGCCACGCCTCCAGTGCCGATGTAGTGCGTCACCTCCACACCTTCGAGCTCAAGCGGGCAACCGGTAACACCGTGACCGGCCATCACCGTTGCTCGACAGCGCGTGAAATAGCCGTCCGATTCGTGGTACTTCACCATGATTATCTCCTCTTCGCGTACACCGACTGCTTGGCACGAATATCAATCACCGACACGGAACGAGTCATCCAGCTCGAAGACGCTGTGCTCGCTATTGGCGGGCGCGGGCTCACGGACGCGCGATGACGCGACCGTGGGTAGTTCGGCGCGGAGACTGCCGCTGGACGGCGGGAGCACGGTGTTGTGGCGAGCGGCCACGGAGGCGACGAAGGCGTGCACATCGTCGTGGTCTTCCTCAAGCGAGAGGACCGGCAACGGTGCATCATCGGGCTCACCGAAGGATGGGAGCGGTGCGTCGTCGGGCTCATCGAACACCGAGAACGGTGAGTCCTCCGGCTCGTCGTAGATCGGCTTCGTCGGGTCGAAGCTGTCCCACGCTGACTTCTGCTGCTCAAGGAACGCCGCCTCTTCCGCGGCCTTCTTCGCCTTCTCCTCTTTGAACTCGTCAACGACCGGCTGAATGTCATCCAGCGACTCGTCGTGTTCACCAATGGCGGTGTCGTGGACGGTGACTGTGGCCTGTAGGCGAGCGATCGTCTCGCGCTGTCGCTCCTGAGAACGGCGGGCGATGCGCTCAAGGATCGACGGCACGAGGCTCCACGTGAGGATCGCGAAGACAACGAGCATGATGAGGCCCCACGGCGCGAACGGCAAAAGGGTCCCTACGGAGGCGAAGTTCCCAGTGAAGAGCGCCTTGAACAACTCACCCCACCAGCCCAGATTGAGTGAGAAGAGCACGAGAACGGTTGCGAGCGGCTGACCGATCTTGTTCCAGTGGACCCCCTGTACGTCCGTGTTCGCGGCCTTGAAGAGGTCGTTGCTGCTGTTGGCGTCACCACGAGTCGTATAGGTGCCATCGTCGTTCACCTTGACCACACGGTGAAGGTATGGAGCTTGACCGTCCTTCGAGATGAGAGCCACATCACCGACGTCGAGCTTGTCGTGAGACTGGCTGAAGTGCTTCGTCAACGAAATGTCACCACGCTCGATGGAACCGGCCATGGAGTCCGTCAGCACGACGTTCGAGACGAGACCGTTCGATAACGGACCAGTCATGAGCAAAGCAACGAGAAGAGCGACGAGCCCTACCGCGCGGGCGAAGTGAAGGGTTGACCGATCAACCAACCGGAAGAGACGTTCTTTTCTACGAGCACGGCGACGCAAACGCTCTGCGACTTCTTCCGGAGTCTCCTGCTCTTCCTCAGTGACTACGGTTTCGTCTTCAGCTTGCTCTTCGGTTGACTGCGCGTTGCTTCTCACCGTTGTCATCGATTCGTCTCCTCGTTTGGTGAATGATGTTCAAGTCATAAGTTGTTTCTAACGCGCTCTGCCGCTAACCAAACAAAAGAGCCCCACGCCAATAGCGGCGTGGGGCTCTTGATGTGTTTTCAATCAACCTCCGACGGTGGTTTCGGTTACACCATTGGCAGAGATGTTCGCGAGGTCGGCTCGAGGAATGAGATAGAACTCACCGACGCGGTTGTCTAGCTGCTCCGCACCGCGGTAGAGGTCAGAGTTTCCGGAGGAGTCAGCAGCGGAGAAGGTGAACGCGAGCACGAACTCCTGGCTGAAGGCCTTAAGGTCAGCCGCGGTGAAGTTCTCGGCGCTGGAAGGCGGCGTGATGGTCACCGTGTAGTAGACGTTCTGGTCGGGAACGATCAAGTGGCTGTTGTGACGGTAGACGTGCGCGGGCACGAAGCCGTTGCTCGCGAACTGACGGAGAGTGACCGTGGTCGCTACGTCGCGATTGTCGTCGCCTCTAGCCGCGATGGTGAGTCGAGTGTTGTCGAGGAAGCCATCGGTGAAGTCGTCCACATCGAGGTTCGGAGCGGAGAGCGCGGCGTGGCCGGAGATGTTTCCGATGTTCGTTGCCGATACGTTGAAAGTTTCGGCAGCTTGACCGGGAGAAATGTCCTTCCTGATGACTCCGGACTCATCGGTGAAGGCGAGTCCTGCCTTTGCTTCACCGGTGATCTGGTTGCCCTCACGGACGGTTTCAACGGTCAGCGAGGCGTAGGTCAGGCCACCAACGCCGGTGATGGCGATAGCGACGGCGAGTCCGAGAGCGAGAATGCCGCGGGGGCGGCTCTGCGGGGTGTCGTAGACGGCTTCGACAGTTGCTTCGTCGGCGGCCTCTGCGATGATGGTCTCATCTACGGGTGCGGTTACCTCGTCGGTGGTGGCAGCGTTGTCGGTGGTGGCAGCGTTGTCGGTGCCGGTTTCGGTGTCTGTGGTCATGTCCTGCTTCTCCAATGTGTTGTGAGTTTGTTCGGCTCCCCTTTCTGGGGGTGGTAGTTGCGCCGGTCGGAATATCGTTCGAGGTGCGTCTAGCGGCACCGGTCAGTGGTCGTCACTCACCTCCTCGAGGAACGGCGCGTACTGGCCAGCTGCGGCTCGTAGATCGCTCGTGCTCACCTGTGGCGCGGGCACACCGACGAGACCCGCGACGTGCCCCATGGCGTAAGCACACACGGGGAAGAGAGCCGCTGCGCAGAGAGCCCCCTTGCCGAACCTCTTCAGCAATGGGATGGCTCGTTCGAAGGCGTCAGCGGCCCGCTGTGATGCGGCGGCGAAGCGACCACGGGCGGAAGACAGGATGCTCATGACTTCTCCCCGATGACGTTGCGACCGGCGAGTAGGTCGTTGAGTCGCGGTGTCGGAAGAAGATCCGTGTCGATGCTGATCAGCTGGTGGTAGCGAGCGCTGCGGCGACGCTTGAACCCGTCGATGTACTCCTTATCGATGGTCCCGTGACTCTGCAGGAAGTCGCTGACGATGCAGTCGTCCGGCTCGTCGGTCATCAACCACTCGTCAAGGTGTTCAAGCAAGTAGTCCGTGAGGTTCGCGTAGGTAACGCTGAAGGTGAGTTCGTCGTTGCGGGGGTGCAGCCAGCTCATGATCGCGGCGGCCAGGGTGTGTGTGGCTACGTACGGATTGATCGGTGTCATTTCCTTCTCCTTGTTCGATGTAGTCCTCTCTAACGAGTGATGTGCATTAGTCGCGCGAATCGTTCGGGTCGAAGCCGTACTTGTCCTCTGCCCAGTCCTTCGGATCTAGATTGCCCGTGGCTTCGAAACGCTCCTGCTTGATGCGGAGTGCCATGTTCCAGGCCGTCTTGAGCTTCGCCAGCTCGAAGACTTCGTTACCGGTGGCGGTCACCGAATGCTTGTCGATGAGCACGATGTTGTGCAGGATGCGCTGACGACCACGGAAAGAGGCCTTGAACGCAAAGTTTGAGGCGTTGTTCTTCGGATCGCGGTTGATGGACTCGCTGTTGTTGCTGTTGTAGCAATAGACAGGCTTGAGAAGCGCCTTCGCAATGAAACGCCCTTCGAGGAATTTCGCTTCCAGTCCGTCCTCAGCCCAAGCGAGGAGCTTCTTCGAGAAGTTGCGGACACCGTATCCTCTTGCTTCGGTGAACAGGTATGAGCCGGAGCCCATGTAGTGTCGCCAGTCCTCGTCAGGGTTCGAGCGATGCTGACCGACGTAGATTGTGCCGGTGACTTCATTGGTCGTCAGATAGATGTAGAACGAGTGACGAGCAAGGCTCGCCGCGGACGGTCCGTTATCGCTGACATTGGTGGTTCTGTCGCCGTAGACGGTCTTACGGTCAACGAAGGTCGAGGATGGGTTCGACATTCCTTTCTGCTCCTTGTTTGGAGCCCCATGGTGGTAGGTGGGCTGGCTTATTACAGTCCTCTCTAACGAGTCCAGCTAGGAAGCTTGAACCAATCGTCACTCGAAGAAGCGCGCGACAACTTCGCCAACAGTCCTCGTCGCTCCATCTCCGAACCATTCCGCCTCGTAGAAGTCGAGATAGCGTTCCAGGTAGCGAAGCGTGTCCGCCCTCCACTCCGTAATCACGGCGTGAGGATGGGCGTCAAGGTGGGCACCTACGGCGGCACGGCTCTCAGAGGCAATGGCCCGTGACCGTGACTGCTCTTCAGCGGTGAGGGTTCGACCGAAGGGGTACTGCTCACCGGCGAGGATGCAGGACACGGCTGTGTCGGGAACGTGTGACACGTACTCGCTCACTTCTTTCTCTGCGCAGCGCGCTTCTCGGCTTCCCACTCTTCGCGGGTTTGGTAGGGACCAGCGCCGTAGAGGCCGAGAACGCGAAGCACGGTCGAGCGTGAGGTGCTGTTGCGATCCGCGATCTGAGATGGAGTCCAGCGACCCGACGCGTGATCCGCTTTGATCTTCTCCACGTCCTTGTGCTTGAGCTTCGGCGGGTGGCCGAACTTGACTCCCTTCTCGCGAGCTGCTTTGCGTCCTTCGGCGGTGCGCGAATTGATGAGTGCTCGTTCGAACTCTGCGAGGGCTCCGAAGACCTGTAGCTGGAACTTCGATGCGGGACTGTCGGGGTCGTAGTTCAGCGAGTTGTCGAGGGTGAGGAACTTCGCGCCCATGTCAGCAAGTTCCTGCACACCGTGAAGCAGATCCGGTAGTGAGCGGCTGAACCGGTCGAGCTTCGTCACGACGACGGTCACGCGGTAGCCCTCGTCGGTGAGTTCACGCACGCGGTCGAAGAGGTCCCGGTAGGTGGACGAGTGAGCGTTACGACTGCCGGAGACCTTCTCAGCGAAGACCTCCGTTGCGCCTGCGGCTTCCAATAGTTCGACTTGATTGTCGGTTCGCTGTCCAGCGGTAGAGACTCGCGCGTAGCCGAGAACGGCTTCGAGTCGGTTGGTCTTCTTGGTCACGTCGTACTCCTCTCAGAATCGTGGGGTTAGGGGTCGAGTGGGGATGCCGCCGCCTTCGGGCCGTGGCACGTCGTAGTGCTTACGGACGTCGGAGGTCTGCTCTTCCTGGCCGAAGGCGTTCTCTTCTGCCTTCTCGATAAGGCACTCCACCTCGCGCGGCTTCTTTTGAAACATCTTCGCTAAGTGCTGGATCATCTCGTCGCGGGTCGCACCAATAGCGGAGTCTGAGGCTTTCTGCCACTTCGCGCTCCACCCGTCGCCTCGTTTCATCGACAGTTCCCATACCTGCTTGGTCGAGTATTGTCCCGCTCCAAGATCGACGGTCTTTCTCTCCAAGTGGTAGTGAAGGTCACCGATGTTCCACTTCAGCTCTGCTTTACCCATTTTTGCGTTCCTCCAGGTAGTAGATGCGTTCAGTGGACCTTTCTAACGGGTCTTTGAGTGAACCGTGTGTAGTGGACTTGTTCTCAATATCGCTCCCGCGTCTTCTCGCACCTGTCCATCACTTGTAACAACTGGACAGGTCCAGAAACGTTCCAGACGTCATCTATAGGTGTGACATGCACCGCGCAAACGACGAACCCCCTCGCCGGTCGTCCTAGAACCGAAGAGAGGGTCTCGCGTGCGTCGTATCACTCGTAGAGGTCAGCGAGGATCTTCGCGACAAGCGGCGCTTCGCCTGCCTTGTCTTCTCCTGCCGAGCACCATTCCGCGCGGTTCGCGATGAGATAGCTCAAGGTGAGCCCCACCAACTTGTCTTTGCCGCCGCTTGAGAGATACTTCGAATCGAAGTTCTCCTCGACCGCGAGGATGGAGTGTGCGAGTGCACGCCTGACTAGCTCCTCCGGCAGCTTCGCGTCGTGGTTGAAGATGACCTCGTGGTCGTCCCCCTTTCTGAGCTTGACTCTGGCTCGTGTAATCATGATGAGTTCTCCTGGTTCGGTGATGAAGAGGTCTCTAACAAGGCTCTTGAAGAAGTGCGATCATTCACCGCTGTCTCCCAAACCTGATGGAAGGCGACGGTTAGCACCTCCTCGTACTCCTCTTCACTCATGATGGTGTGGACCATCCTTGAACGCAGTGCGGCGTCCACGGCGGGACGGAGCCTTTCAGTGACGAACTCGTACTCAAAAAGCTGCTCAAGCGGCAACGTATCGAGTCCTGGGATGGTCACGAGGGTTTGTTGTTCGATCATGGGGTCTCCTTTCTAGAGATGGTCGTGATCAGGCGTGGTCGAAGAAATGCTGGATGACGGTGACGTAGCGGGTGTCGTTGTCGTCGTGCGAGGCCCACTCGTCGGCGTGAGCCACGAGGTAGCTCTCAAGGTCAGCGATCCACACCTCCGGCTGGGAGAAGAACTCCGCGTTCTCAATCTCGTTCGTGGCGAGGTCGTGCGCGGTGAGTCTCACGTCGATGGCGCTGATGGTTTGAGTCTTTGGTGTGCGGAACACGGTGCCTCCTTCGCTGGCGTCGATGGAGGCTTCTCTAACGCGCTGTGGAGGAAAACTGTCGCGGACTGTGGCTCGCGTTCTGGCGTGCTCCGTTCCGCGGTCGAGCGTTCGTGCGTGAAGGTTCGGAAGGGCGCGGAGACTGCGACTGGTGACCTCCAGCACGCAAGCGAAAGCCCCGACCAGGAGACAGCCGGTCGGGGCTTTCGTAGCTAGCGCCGCGGCCAAATCGCGCCATGGTGGCTATCAACGGAGTCGTGTTATCAGCTCCATCCTGTGTTCCCAGAGCACGTTCGGGTGCTTCCAGTCGGTGTAGATCGGCAGGTTGCGTTCTCTAAGCGAGTGGTACGCGCTTCGCGCGGCCCGCGCGTCGGGAAACTCGCGGCGCTCTACCTTGCGCGAACGCACCATGAGGAACGGGAGTGACAACGCCTCGTACTCGCGGGTTGCCGCGTGGGCCGTGGCGTGGTGCTCCTCCGGTTCACCCCAACCACAGTCGTTCGGTCTGCGACACCTGCGCGCTGAGCCGTCGCCGACGTCGATGTGCCACGTGTGCTCTTGAGTCGCCATGAGTGAGTTGTTGCGTGCGATGGCTGCTTCTCTGATCTGTTCTTCGTCCATTACCCACCGCCTCTGAGAATGTCGATGAGGTCTTGATTGCGAGCGGCGGGACGCTGCGGCAGCGGCTCCGCGATGATCGCCTCACTGGCACGGAGGGCCGCGCGTAGGCGGGCGTAGTGCTCAGTCGAGAGCTTCGACTGCACGCTCTGGTCCTCATAGGTTCCGAAGAGGCGGTAGCTCTCCGGTGGCTCATGCTCTACCCCATCGAGGAACTTCCCGAAGACCTCCGCGGCCTTCTGTCCAGGACGAAGCTTGAGGTCTACAGACACCCACTTGCCGTCCGTCTCGTACATGATCGGGAGGCGAACACGGGTAGTGCCGTTGAAGAGCTTCGTCACGACGACACCATTACCGGACTCGCGACCGTTCTCGATGAAGAACACCTCCTCACGGGAGGCGACGTGGCGAGCGTCGTCTTGGTGCACGTCAAGAGCTTCCCGTTGCGCTGCGGCAACGAGCGCGTTCTCTCGGGCGAGGAGCACCTGTGCGGGTCGTCTGCGCGGCTGCGCGGTGGGGACGTTCGCATAGGTGGCGGCGACCGCTTCGGCTTTCGTATCGAAGTGGCTGTCCTCCCCGTAGGGGCAGGCTCGAAGCGATGCGGTGCACGCTCGAACCTGCCCGTCCATGGTTCTGTGGAAACGAGCCATCGTTCAGTCCTCGTCACGCTCGAAGTAGTTCACGTCGGAGGTCTCGACGAGCTGGGGCACGAAGTTTCCTTTATCGTCAAACTCCCACGTGAGCTTGAAGTCCTGTTTGATTGCATTCTGGTCAATGCGCTCGTTGTTTTCGGTGGGCTGGTTGTCCATGAGGGTTGCTCCTTCTGTCGTTGTTGTATTCCTCTCTAACGAGACTTTTCAGCTACTTACGGATTCTTGGAACCACGGCATAGCCATGAACCAATCGGCAACCTTGCCGATCAGCCACACCGTGCGGCCCCACGCCCACTCGATGGCTGCGCCTATGTCCCAGTTGAAGGTGTGGAGGACGGCAACGGCGAGGCCGGTGACGACGACGGTCGCGGCGATGTTCATGACGAGCCGGAACATCAGTCCTCCTCCTCATCGGGGGTCGCGTCCCAGTAGGAGTTGACGAAGCTGGTGATGGGGTTGCGATCCGCGTTGAGGTCACCGTTCACTTCGGCGTCGGCGGCGAGCTTGTCGCGCCAGTCCTCGCGCACCTGCTGTGGACGGTTAGCAGCGGAGGTGCGGAACGCCTCGAGGTCATTGACGCTGAGGGATGCACTCGACTCCCGCGCCGCGCGCGTGCGACGGGTGGGCACGAGACCACTGAAGTTGTCCGGGATGGTCAACCCCATGTCCGCGTGGCTTTCGAGGGCTCTCATGGTGAGGGCGTAGTTGGCCGAAGCCTTGTCAGGGAAGTGTTCGTCGGCGTCGAGCGGACAGCGCTGGATCGACGCGGTACACGGCTGAACGTTGCCGTTCCGAGTGGTGTGGTACTTCATGGGCTTCCTCCCGCATCGTGTCGGCGTACACCGACTGCTTGGTACGGGACGAATATCGATGAGGGCGCATCTACGTGTGACACGTTCCCGGCAACGCAAAGGCCCCGTGTACCGAAGCTCACGGGACCGATGGGTCTAGCCGTTCAGCGGCTTCCAGCCAACCCGTCGAATATCGCGGGTTCAGGTGTTTCTAACGCGGCTGAGAAAAAGAGAACGCCCCCGTGCCTGTTTGTTATCGGGGGCGTTCTCCGTTTGGATTCACGAAGGGTTACATCAGCAATCTCAGACGTAAAGGAGGATGATAAGTCCGATGACGGCAGAAACCCCCAACGCGATCTTCATGATGAGAAGGTTTCGGTGCTCTTCGCGCTCCTCCTTGTACTCGGCATAGCGGTGTGCACGTTCCGCGTCGATGACGGCCTGCCGGAAGTTCGGGTCGTTCTGGTCCGGCTCTTCTCGACGCACTACCGCTCTCATAGCTCAAGCTCCTCGTCCGCGTACTCGCCGGAAGGAATGAGGTCGTGGGAAGCGCGGAGACCCGCAACCAGCGCTCCGGAGAACTCGCGTGAAGGAGTGAAGTCACCACGCACGGCGGCTGCGACTGCTCTGTGGATCACGGAAGACACCTGACCTACCGTCTTCGGTGGGACACGCTTGAGAACTTCTTCAAGCTTCTCTCCGGACGGGGCGTCCTTCCTGTCACCCTCTTCGGCTCGCGCTTGAGCGATTGCTGCCTTCGAGATGAGGTGCCAGAGCAATACGTTGCTCTCGTCGTCGGTCGGAGGGCGTAGGTACGGTTCGAGTCTGTTGATGCGGTCCATGGGTGTTCTCCTTCGTCGTTGTTTGGACGGAGGAGTCTCTAACGCGCGTAGCCAGAAAGTTGGCATAGCTCTGCTCTTGATGGGCTTCAAGAAGACTTCTGCTCTCGCGCACCGCGAACCGTGCCAGCGCTAGCGGCGCTGGACCCCGCGCTACCGGTTCGAGCAAGCTCGCCCCGTCAGCATGTCCCCGTGGGGACGTCTCGATTCATCGATTGGTTGTCACCGATGCGATGTTTCGGTGGCT
>Ga0182744_1001115_pt1 | contig 24089 bp, 14 predicted proteins | sample eDN3rd30CKraftMG_FD_128525 | JGI IMG/M metagenome (GOLD analysis project Ga0182744, IMG submission 128525) | Enriched Miracle-Growth compost microbial communities from Emeryville, California, USA - eDNA 3rd pass 30_C Kraft MG (version 2) (version 2) ... | reverse complement strand
GCAAGGAATGCGCCGACTTCAACGCCGGCGACAACGAAGGCATCGGCCTCTACCACGCCATCACCAGGAACGGCGTGCGCCAGAGCACCGCCCGCGCCTTCCTCAAGCCCGTGCGCGGACGGCGGAACCTCAAGGTCGAAACGCAGGCGCTGGCGCAGCGCATCCTGTTCGAGGGCAAGCGTGCGGTGGGCGTCACGTACCGGCAGGGCGGCGAACTGAAGACCGCGCACGCGCGGCGCGAGGTGATCGTCTCGACCGGCGCGATCAAGACGCCGCAGCTGCTGCAGGTGTCCGGCGTCGGGCCCGGCGCGCTGCTGTCTCAACACGGCGTCCCCGTCGTGCTCGACCGGCCGGGCGTCGGCGAGAACCTGCAGGATCACCTCCAGGTGATGCTGGTGTACCGGCTCGAAGGCATCGGCACGCTCAACCAGGCGGTCAATTCGCTATACGGGAAGATGAAGATCTTCGCGCAGTACGTGCTCTCGCGCAGCGGGCCGATGGGCTCGGGCGCGACGCCGCTCGGCATCTTCGTGCGGTCGGACAACGACCACGACCGCGCCAACATCGCCTTCACGATCCTGCCCTATTCGCGCGCGACCGCCGGCCTGAAGGCGGAGTTCAACGCCGAGCCGGGCCTGACCGTCTCGGTCTATGACTGCCGCCCGACCAGCCGCGGCACGATCCGGCTCACCGGCAGCGAAATGGCCGACCCGCCCGACATCCGCTTCAACTATCTCACGACGGAACATGACCGCCGCGTCGCGGTCGACGCCATGCGTTTCGCGCGCAAGCTGATGCGCCAGCCGGCGGTCGCGCCCTACAAGCCGGTCGAGACGAAGCCCGGCCCGCAGACCGGCGACGACGACGCTTCCCTGCTCGAGGCGTTCCGCGAAGGCGCGACGACCATCTTCCACCCGGTCGGCACTGCGAAGATGGGACGGCGCGAGGATGCGATGGCGGTGGTCGATGCGCGGCTGCGGGCCATCGGCCTCGACGGACTGCGCGTCGTCGATGCCTCGGTGATGCCGACCGTGACCTCCGGCAACACCAATGCTCCGACAATGATGATCGCCGAGAAGGCGTCCGAGATGATCCTGCAGGATGCGCGTCAGCCGGCCTGAACCGCCGCCGCGGCGGGAGACAAAGCCATTGCACCGCCATAACTATTTTGCGAGCTTTGAGCGGTTCCAGGCAAGCTCGGGCCCAGCCCCAACAAGAACGGTCCCGCGAGAGGAATACCATGCCCGATCCCGTCGAAACCGGCACCCGCATCGTCCGCCGCGAGAACAAGCTGGCGCAGCAGGTCTCGGGTGACATCTGCGTGGTCGGTGCCGGCTCGGCCGGCATTTCCGCCGCGCTCGAGGCGGCCAAGCTCGGCCGCAAGGTCATCCTGGTGGACGGCCTGCCCACCCTGGGCGGCCAGATGGTCAACTCCATCATCGGCACGTTCTGCGGCCTGTTCGCCAACGGTACGCACGGCATCCAGTTCACCTACGGCATGGCCGAAGACCTGCTGCGCGATCTGGAGAAGACCCCGGGCCTGATCTATCGCCGCCACGGACCGGTGACCACCGTCGTCTACTACGACGAGGTCGCCCTCGGCCGCTGGACCGAGGAAGCGGTGCGCAAGGCCGGCATCACCGTCGTGCTCGGCGCCGTGCTGCGCAACGTCAACATGGATGGCCGCCGCGTCAAAAGCATCGATCTCGCGACGCGCTACGGCGACATGACCATCACCGCGACGGGCTTCGTCGATGCCTCGGGCGACGCCACGCTCACCTGGCTCGCCGGCCTGCCCTGCCGCGAGTCCGCCGGGAGGCAGGTGTTCGGCACGCAGATGGTCGTGCTCGAAAACATCGTCGAGGAGAAGCATCCCGAGCGCGCCGAGCTCACCGCGCGCATGACGGCCAAGGCGAAGGAATACGGCCTCAAGCGCACCACGCCGGTATCGTTCGTCATTCCGGGCCGCGGCATCGCCGTCATGAACATGACGCACACCGATACGCCGCTCGAGCCGCTCGCCGCCGCGCGCAGCCAACTCGAGGGCAAGGCGCAGGCCGACATCGCGGTGAACTTCCTGAAGAAGGAATATCCCGCGTGCTTCGGCAACGCGCGCGTGCGCGCCTACGGCAATCCGGGCATCCGGCAGACGCGCTGGATCGTCGGCAAGCATCAACTGACGATCGACGAGGTGCGCAACGGCACCAAGTTCGAGGATGCGGTCGGCCGCACCGCCTGGCCGGTCGAACTGCACGACAGCGACAAGGGCTACGTCTGGCAGACGTTCCCGGAGGATCACGTCCATTACATCCCGCTCGGCTCGCTGACGCCGGCCGACGCCGACAACATCGTCGCCGCCGGACGCTGCATCGACGCCGACCTTGCCGCGCTGTCGAGCGTGCGCGTCATGGGCCCCTGCATCGCCATGGGCGCCGCCGCCGCGCAGGCGCTCGACCTCGCCGGCTCCGGCAGCGTGCACCAGATCGACCTCAAGGCGCTCAAGAAGCGCGTGCACGACAATCTCGAGCGATCCGATCCGCAGGAGAAGCGAGAACTGACCGCGGAAGACAAACGTCACCTCGACGAGTCGCACCGATGAAGCTCACCGACGCCGAGCAGGCGATGTACGATGGCAGGCAGGGACCGGCCAAACAGAAGGCCATGGACCTGCTGGTGCGCTACGGCGAGGCGCTCGGCGCCGAGCGGCTGGTCGAGACCAACAACGTCGCCGGCGCCTTCAATGCCTCGACACCATCGGTGCGCGAGCTGGTCAAGAAGGGCTTCGACGCGGTCTATTCCGAGCTCAACCTCGACAGCCAGGACGTCGTGCCGATCCCGAAGATGGCGGTCAACACCTGCCAGCTCATCACCGGCATCGACAACGACAGGTGGCATATCCAGGGCATCCCACAGGAACTCGCCGACCAGCAGAAGAAGGCCGAGAAACATTTCGGCGCGCTCGGCATCAACATGTTCGCGACCTGCACGCCCTACCAGGTCGGCAACGTGCCGGTGAAGGGCGAGCACTGCGCCTGGATGGAATCCTCCGCCGTCGTCTACTGCAACAGCGTGCTCGGCGCGCGCACCAACACCGAGGGCAAGGAATCCACCGGCGCGGCGGCGCTGACCGGCCGCATCCCCTACTGGGGCTACCACATTCCCGAGAACCGCCGCGGCAACTACCTCGTCGAGGTCGATGTCGAGGTGGACGACATCATGGATTACGGCCTGCTCGGCTACTGGCTGGGCGAAATCGTGCAGGAGGAAGTGCCGGTGCTCACCGGCAAGCTGCGCAATCCCAGCCTTATCAAGCTCAAGCATTTCGGCGCGGCGGCCGCCTCCTCCGGCGGCGTCGAGATGTACCATGTTCCCGGCATCACGCCGGAAGCGCGCGATGTCGAGGAAGCGGTCGCCGGGCGAAAGATCGTCGACCGGCTCCGCTATGGCGCGGCCGAACGCAAGCTCGCCTACGAGCGGCTCAACTGCGCCGACAACCGCGATGTCGATTTCGTCATGCTCGGCTGCCCGCACAACGCGATCGAGCAGGTCGCGCGCATCGCGCTGCAGCTCGACGGCAGGAAGCTGTCGCTGAAAACGCAGATGTGGGTGCATACGCCCCGCGCGCTGCGCGAGGTGGCGGAGCGCAACGGCTACGTGAAGATGATCGAGGAAGCCGGCGGCGTGGTGATGAGCGACACCTGTCCGGCGATCTCGCGCTATGCGCCCAAAGGCACGAAGGTGATCGCGACCGACAGCGCCAAGCAGGCGCATTATCTCCCGGCGATCCTCAACATTCCCGTGTGGTTCGGTACGGTCGAGGAATGCGTCGAGGCCGGCCTGACCGGCAAGTGGAACGGACGGCTGAAATGACCGGCATGCAGGAAAGACCCAACAACAAGATCGTGCTGCACGGGCGCAAGGTGGTCGGCGGCGTCGCCGAGGGCGAGGCGCTGGTCACGCGCGACACGATTTCCGGCTGGGGCGGCATCAACGAGCGCGAAGGCACCGTGATCGAGCGCCGCCACGAACTGCGCGGCGTGTCCTTCAAGGACAAGATCCTCGTGTTTCCCGGCGCCAAGGGATCGTCGGGATACTCGGCCTATTTCCACATGACGCGGCTCAACGGCGTGAACCCGAAGGCCATGCTATTTCCGAAGATGACGACCAAGGCGGCGCTCGGCGCCGTCGTCACCCACGCCCCTTCGATGACGGATTTCGATCGAGACCCGCTCGCGGTGATCGAGACGGGCGACTGGGTGAAGGTCGATGCGGATAAGGGGATCGTCGAGGTGACGAAGAAGGCGAAGGGATAAGTCCGCCACGTTTCCGGTACAGCCTCACCCTGAGGAGCGATGCGCAGCATCGCGTCTCGAAGGGCGAGGCGTGAAAGGGAAAAAAGCGCCCGCCCTCGCCCTTCGAGACGCCGGCCTGTGCCGGCTCCTCAGGGTGAGGGCTTCGAAACATAGGAACCACGATGGCACCCAAACGCGAACTGCGCAGCAACTACGAGAAGGGCACCTCGCTGTGGGCCGTTCGCCGCGCACAGTGGCGCGCGCTCGGCCTCACCGACGAGGACATGGAGAAGCCGAAGATCGCGGTGGTGAACACCTCGTCCGAACTCGCGATCTGCTTCTCGCATCTCGACGGCGTGGCGAAAATCGTCAAGGAGGCGATCCGCGAGGCCGGCGGCCTGCCGTTCGAGATCCGTACCACGGCGCCGTCGGACTTCATCCACTCGGCGGGCCACCGCGGCAACTACATCCTGGCGAGCCGCGACCTCATCACCAACGACATCGAGGTGCAGGTCGAAGGCGCCAAGCTCGACGGCATGGTGTGCCTCACCTCCTGCGACAAGACGGTGCCGGGGCACCTGATGGCGGCGGCGCGACTCAATATCCCGACGCTGCTCGTGATCGGCGGCTACCAGGGCTCCGGCGTGTTCCACAACCACCATGTCGATATCGAGGAAGTGTTCCTCGGCGCGGGCCACCACCTTGCCGGCGCGCTGTCCTTCGACGACCTGCTCGGCATGAGCGAGAACGCCATCACCTCGCCGGGCGTCTGCTCGGGCATGGGCACGGCGAACTCCATGCATATCGTCTGCGAGGCGCTCGGCATGTCGCTGCCCGGCGGCGCGCCGGTGCTCGCCAATTCCAAGCGCATGGTCGATTACGCCAAGCGTTCGGGCAAACGCATCGTCGAGATGGTGTGGGAGGATCTGAAGCCGCGCCAGATCATGACGCCGGATGCATTCTCCAACGCCGCCGCCGCCGTACTCGGCGTCGCCGGCTCGATCAACTGCATCAAGCATCTGCAGGCGACCGCCGTCGAGGCGGGGCTAGATCTCGACTTCTACAAACTGTTCTCCGACCTGACCGAAAAGGTGCCGGTGATCGCCGCGGTGCGGCCGATCGGCGATTCTTCCATCGAGGCGTTCGAGAATGCCGGCGGCGCGCTCGCCGTGCTCAAGCAGCTCGAGCCGCTGGTGAAGAAGAATGCGCTGACCGTCAACGGCAGAACCGTCGGCGAGAATCTCGCGGGCTATCGGGTCGCGGACGAGGAGACGATCCGCCCGCTGTCGCGCCCCCTCTCCGACAAGGCCGGCATCGTGATGGTGCGCGGCAATCTCGCCCAGCAATGCGGCATCGTGAAAGCCGGGCTACGGCGCGACAAGATCCTGAAGTTCACCGGCAAGGCGCGCTGCTTCGCCTCCGCCGAGGAGGCAACGGCGGCGATCAAGGCGAAGATCATCCAGAAGGGCGACGTGGTCGTGCTGCGCGGGCTCGGGGTGCGCGGCGGCCCCGGCATGGGCATGGCCTCGCGGGTGGTGTTCGCGCTCGACGGCGCCGGGCTCGGCGCGGACGTCGCCTTCGTCACCGATGGACAATTGTCCGGACTGGTGAACAAGGGACTGGTGGTCGGCGAGGTGACGCCCGAAGCCGCCACCGGCGGCGTCATCGGCCTGGTGCATGACGGCGACATTATCGCCATCGATGCCGAGCAAGGCACGATCCATCTCGACGTGCCGGACGCGGAGCTTGCGGCGCGGCGCGCGCAATTCAAGGTCGAGGAGCAGCATTCGGAGGAAGGCTGGCTGGCGATCTACGAGCGCTCGGTGCAGCCGCTCTCGAAGGGCGCGGCGCTGGTGCATCCCAAGCCCTGACGGCGGCCTCGCGGGAGCATGCGATCCGGCGCTGTCGCGCGGCGCGCCACAATGTCTTGTGGCCGATTTCCGGAAGGTTTGCGGAGCCTGCTGGAATCCGCGTCCCCGGCGCCGTTGCGCAGTAGCATCCGGGCCCGGCACAAGGTTATATCGCACGGATTTTTTCCGGGGTGCTACTCTCGCCTGCCGCGCGATCCGGCAACCCGGGCGTGACGGCGGCGCAGGAATGCGCCGGGGTGAGTTTTACGCCGAGATGAGTTGTTGATGAGACCGTCCGCCGCTGCGACCATTGCCGCCGCTTTCCGCAGCATCGGCGCGCCGATCGCGTTTCCCATGCCGGCCATGACCGGGGCGGCGTCCGGGACCGCTGCCGGACGCGCAGGGCCGGTCGGCAGGCCCCCCGGCCCGCCGTTATCTTTGCCGCGGAAATGCACCCTTGCCGAAGCCATAAGGACTGGCCGCGCGCCGCTGCGCTTGCCAAGATCGGACCGCAACAGAAAGTCTCGAACCGACCTTATCCAAAGAGGGAGAACCAGAAAGATGACTCAACGACTTTCATCGCTCGCGGCGGCGACCGCGGCAGCCTTGCTGCTTTGCGCCGCCACGCAAGCCCGCGCGGAATATCCGGACCGGATCGTGAAGATGCAGGTCGGCTTCGCCGCCGGCGGCGGCGCCGATATCATCGCCCGCTGGTACACCGAAAAGCTCTCGAAGCTTTCCAACGGCAGCTTCATCGTCGAGAACCGCGTCGGCGCGTCGGGCAATCTCGCGCTCGACGCCACGGCGAAGGCGAAGCCGGACGGCTACACCCTGCTGTTCGCATCGACCGTCACGACGGCGGGCAACGCCGCCATCTTCAAGCCGGAGAACATGCCGGTGGACGTCCGCAAGGATCTCGTCCCCATCATGGGCTTCGGCGAGACACCGTTCGTGCTCGCGGTCGCGCCGGATTCGCCGATCAACACGGTCGCCGACCTGACCGCCTTCATCAAGTCGAAGGACGGCAAGGCGACCTACGGCAGCGCCACCTCGAGCGCCCTCGCCTCCACCGAGCTCTATCTGCAGAAGGTCGGCGCGAAGGCGACGCAGGTGCTCTACAAGTCGACCGGCAACGCCATCCAGGACGTCACCGCCAAGCAGATCGATTTCGCCTTCGCCGACGTCGTGTTCGCGACCGGACAGGTCAAGGCGGGACGCATCAAGCTGATCGCCAACGCTTCGGACACCCGCTCGCCGTCGCTGCCCGATCTGCCGACGCTGAAGGAGACCACCGGCGCGACCACGGGCGACATCGTCGCGCTGTGGGGTATCTGGGCGCCGGCCGGAACGCCGAAAGATATCCAGGAAAAGCTCGGCAAGTGGATGAACGAGATCACGAAGTCCGAGGAAGCCCAGAAGTTCCTCATCAGCCAGGGCGCGACTCCCTATGTCGCAACCCAGGAGGACTACCGGAAGAAGTTCGAGCTGGCGCTGGCCGCATGGCAGAACGCGGTCAAAATAGCGCATATCGAGCTGCAATAGACGACGGAACGGGCGCGGCCGCGGCCGGAAGGCCGTCGCCGCGCCTTTTTTACGGCACGGCGCCCCGATCCCTGGATTTTCCAAAGGCAGGGATTCTTCCCAACAAGAGACTCGCCCTGACGCCCACAAGCTGAAATAAAGTAAGCACGGTCAGGGGGCAAAGCGCTGCGTGATGGCGGTGCGGCCGGCCGTAATGGGGACGACCAGCCGAGGGCATTGGAGCGCAGACGCACCAATACCCTTGCGACGACGCAAGAGGGGTTTCAATGGTTCGCGTGAAAAGCCCGCAGGACTTCTGGGCAGGCCTGCTGTTCCTCGCCATCGGCCTGCTGGCCGTTTATTTCGGCCGCAACTACACCTTCGGAACCGCGACGAAGATGGGCCCCGGCTATCTGCCGACGGTGCTGGCCTGGATGATGGCCGGCATGGGCGCCTTCCTCGTCCTGCGGGCGCTGATCGAAAGCGGCCCTCCGATCGAGCGCAGCCTCTGGCGTCCGCAGATTTTCATCATCGCCGCCATCGTGATCTTCGGTTTCCTGATCGAGCGGTTCGGCCTGGCGCCTTCCGTCATCGTCGTCACGGTGATCGCCTCGCTGGCGAGCACCGAGATGCGGTGGATCGAAACCCTCATCCTCGCAGCCGGCCTCGCGGTCCTCTGCGTCGTTCTGTTCGTCACGCTGCTCGGCCAGCCGTTGACCATCTATAGCTGGGGCTTCTGAGCATGGACATCCTGCAAAACCTCGCCACCGGCCTCGCTGCGTCGGCGAGCCCGATCAACCTGCTGTTCTGCCTGTTCGGCTGCCTCATCGGCACCCTGATCGGCGTGCTGCCGGGCATCGGCCCGATCGCGACCATCGCCATGCTGCTGCCGGTAACGTTCGGCCTCAGCCCGCTCGGCGCGCTCATCATGCTCGCCGGCATCTACTACGGCGCCCAGTACGGCGGATCGACCACCGCGGTGCTGGTCAACCTGCCCGGAGAATCGTCATCGGTCGTGACCTGTATCGAAGGTTACAAGATGGCGCAGAAGGGCCGCGCCGGCGCCGCGCTCAGCGTCGCGGCGATCGGCTCGTTCTTCGCCGGCTGCGTCGGCACCATCCTCATCGCGGCTTTCGCGCCGATCCTTGCGAAGTTCGCCGAGCAGTTCCGCTCGCCGGAATACTTCTCGCTGATGCTGTTCGGCCTCATCGCCGCGGTCGTGCTGGCCCACGGATCGGTGATGAAGGCCGTCGCGATGATCCTGCTCGGCCTGCTGATCGGCATCGTCGGAACCGATACGCAGAGCGGCGTCGCACGCTTCACGTTCGGGATTCCCGAACTCTATGACGGCGTCGATTTCGTGCCGGTGGCGATGGGCCTGTTCGGCTTCGCCGAAATCCTCAGCAACCTCGATCGCCGGATCGACGGCGAAAAGACGACGGCGAGAATCGGCAGCCTGTGGCCGACCCGCGCCGAGATCCGGCGCGCCATCCCGTCGTCGCTGCGCGGCACGTTCGTCGGCTCGTTCCTCGGCATCCTGCCGGGCGGCGGCGCCGTGCTCTCCTCGTTCGCCGCCTATACGCTCGAGAAGAACATCTCGAAGTACCGCAACGAGTTCGGCCACGGCGCGATCGAGGGCGTCGCCGGACCGGAATCCGCCAACAACGCCGGCGCGCAGACCTCGTTCATCCCGCTGCTCACGCTCGGCATCCCCTCGACGCCGGTAATGGCGCTGATGATGGGCGCCATGACCATCCAGGGCATCGCGCCCGGTTCGGCGATCATCACCGAGAAGCCCGAGCTGTTCTGGGGCATGATCACCTCGATGTGGTTCGGCAACCTCATGCTGGTCATCATCAACCTGCCGCTGATCGGCGTCTGGGTCTCGCTCCTGAAGGTGCCTTACCGCATCCTGTTCCCGTGCATTCTCGTGTTCTGCTGCGTGGGCGCCTACAGCATCAACAACTCGTCGTTCCTGATCTTCATGATGGCCGGGTTCGCGGTGCTGGGCTACGTATTCAACAAGCTCGGCTGCGAGGGAGCACCGTTCCTGCTCGGCTTCGTGCTCGGCCCGCTGATGGAGGAAAATCTTCGCCGCTCGATGGTGCTCTCGTTCGGCGATCCGATGATCTTCGTGGTGCGGCCGATCTCGCTCGCGATCCTGATCCTGTCGCTGCTGCTGGTGCTGCTGATCGTCCTGCCGCAGTTCCGCGCCACGCGTGAGGAAGCGTTCCAGGAGTAGCTGCCTCATCGCGACGCCGGGCCTCCTCGCGAGCCCGGCGGATGAGCGGAAGCGGAAATAAAAAAAACGCGCCCTCGCGGGCGCGTTTTCATTTTTCAGGCTGCCGTTTGCAGCGGGCCGGGAAAATCAGGTGGTGCCCCACACGCTCTTGGTCACCTCGACGAGGCGCTTGAGCTTGGCGATCTCTTCCTCGATCGTCATCGTGTTGCCACCGATGCCGCTCGAGAAGCCGCACTGCGGCGACAGCGCAAGCTGTTCGAGCGGCGCGAACTTCGCCGCCTCGTCGATGCGGCGCTTGAGATCGTCGGCCGACTCGAGCTGCTTGTTCTTGGTGGTCATGATGCCGAGGACGGCGATCTTGCCCTTCGGCAGGAAGCGCAGCGGCTCGAACCCGCCGGCGCGGGCGCTGTCGTATTCGAGGTAATAGACGTCGATATTGATGCCGTTGAACAGCAGCTCGGCGATCGGATCGTAACCGCCTTCCGCCACCCACGCGCCGGCGAAGTTGCCGCGGCACAGGTGCATCGACGTCACCATGTCCTTCGGCGCATCCTTGACGGTGTCGTTCAGGATCTTGGCATAGGTCTTCGGCAGCTCGTTCGGGTCCTCGCCGAACTGCTTGGCCTGGTCGCGCAGCGCCGGATCGCACAGATAGGCGAGGTTCACCTCGTCGATCTGGATGTAGCGGCAGCCGGCGTCGGCGAGATCCTTGATCTCGGCGCGATAGACCTTGGCGACATCGTCATAGAACTGGTTGATGTCCGGATAGGCCTTGGCATCGACCGCATCGCGGCCGCCGCGGAAGTGCAGGGTCGAGGGCGACGGGAACGTCACCTTCGGGGTGGTATGGGCGATGGACTTCAGGAGCTTGAAGTCGTCGACGAAGATCGGGTGGGAGTGGCCGATCTTGCCCTGCACCTGCATGCTCGGCGGGGCGTGCTCGCGGGCGCCGCCTTCGTTGTGGAACTTCACGGCGATCTTCGAGGGCACGAGGGCGACGTTGTCGAACTCGAGCAGGAAGTCGCGCTGCCAGCTCCCGCGGTTGTACTCGCCGTCGGTCACCACCTTGAAGCCGAGGTCTTCCTGCATTTTCACCACGTCGCGGATGGCGGCGTCACGGATCTTGTGCAGCTCGGCGTTCGAAATCTTCTTCTGCGCGGCGTCCTCGCGCGCCTTGATCAGGTTGTCCGGCCGGATGAAACTTCCCACGTGGTGGGCGCGCGGAAACGCCCCGGATGGCAACGACATTATCACTCTCCTTGAACTTCAGCGGAAGCGGGTGGATTTGCGCAAGGCAGCGCGTCGGGAGTGTCTTATTGGACGCGATCCGGTCTGCCAAGGGTCGCGGCATGCTTCCCGCGCACGGGGTCATGCAAATGGCCCCGTTATTGCCCCGTCGCGCCGCCCCCGATACTTTCGCGACGTGGGATGGGCCCATACGCGCAATCCGGGCACCGGCAGGGGTAACGACGATGGACTGGAACTCGTGGCTTGGCACGCCCGGCCAGACGCTGGCCACCGCCTTCGTGGTCGCGACCTATTCCACCAAGACGATGGTGCCCCTGCGCATCTTCGGCATCCTGAGCAACCTCGTCCTCGTCGGCTCGGGCTATTTCACCCACCAGTACGGCACGATGGCGCTCCACCTGCTCCTGTTGCCGCTCAACGCCTACCGGCTCTACCAGATGCTGACGCTCATCCACGGCGTGAAGCGGTCGCTGCACGAGGACCTGAACATGGAATGGCTCAAGCCATTCATGACCCGCCGCTCCTGCAGGAAGGGCGACGTGCTGTTCGCCAAGGACGCCATCGCCGATGCGATGTACTACACGATGAGCGGCCGCTACCGCCTTACCGAGCTGGGCATCGAGATCGGACCGGGGCAACTGGTCGGCGAACTCGGCATGCTCGCGCCGAGCAACCGCCGCACCGCCTCGTTCGAGTGCATCGAGGACGGCCAGCTCCTGTCGGTCACCTACCAGCAGGTCGAGGAGCTCTATTACCAGAACCCCTCGTTCGGCTTCTATTTCCTCCACCTCTCGACGGCGCGGCTATTCGAGAACATCGCCCGCCTCGAGACGCGGGTGGCGCAGCAGAACACGGAGCTCGCGGCGCTGCGCGCCTCCTGAGCCGGCCGGGCATCGGACCCGGTCCGCCGCCGCTACTTGGTCTGCAGCGCGAACGTGCCGTCCCAGGCGGGCTCCGGCGGATTGTCACGGAAGGCCGCGATACGCTCCTCGTAGAGGCCGGCCAGCGCCTCGAAGTCGATGCCGCCGCCGGGCGGAGCCGCGCGGGCGGCGGCGAGCGCGGCCAGCGCGCCGTCCCAGTCCCGCGCGCGGTAGAGCCGCAGGAAGCCGGAAACCGCGGCGCCGGCGCGGGCGAACGCCTCGGCCGTCGCGTCGCCTGCCCGCCCGAGCACGGTGTAGATCGTTTCCGGCTCGTTCTTGCCCTTGACCTTGATGCGGTCGAGCTCGACCAGCGCGTACCGCTCCCCGAGCGCGCGCGCCGTCGCGGAACCGATGAGGATCGGCACGCCATAGGCCTTGGTCTGCCCCTCGATGCGCGAGGCGAGATTCACGCTGTCGCCCAGCACGGTGTACTGGAAGCGCATGTCGGAACCCATGTTGCCGACGACGCAGCGGCCGGTGTTGAGGCCGATGCCGATGCGGATCGGCAGGAACGGCTGTCCCCGTTCCTCCGCCTCGCGCCGCCGCTCGGCGTTGAGCGCGGCGAGCCGCGAGAGCATTTCGAGCGCGGCCTCGCAGGCGTTCGCTTCATGGTCCGGATCGTCGAGCGGTGCGTTCCAGAACGCCATGATGGCGTCGCCCATGTACTTGTCGATAGTGCCGCGGTGATCGAGGATCGCGTTGCTCAACGGGGTGAGCAGGCGGTTCATCAGGTGCGTCAGGCCCTGCGGATCGTCCTTGAAGGTCTCCGACAGCGCCGTGAATCCGCGCACGTCCGAGAACATCACCGTCATCGTGCGCTCCTCGCCTCCCAGCACCAGCTTGTCGGGCGATCGCGCGAGCTCATCGACCAGCGTCGGCGAAAGATATTGCCCGAACGCGGAGCGTACCCGCTGCCGGCCCGCCTGCTCGCGGAAATAATTGAAGAACACCAGCGCAGCATAGATGGCGAGACTGGCGAGCAGCGGGAACGTAACGTCGAGCAGGACGCCCTCGCGCGAGAACATCAGCCACGACGCGGCGATCATCGCGGCGCTGCCGAGGGCGCCGGCGACGAGCAGCGGCAAGGCGCCGATGAGCGGCGCCAGCGTGATGATGGCGACGCCGGCAAGGAAGGTCACCGACATCTCGATCAGCGGCGCGAACAGCGAATAGCTCAGGAACGCCCGGCCGAGCGCCGCCTCGATGACCTGCGCATGGATCTCGACGCCGGGCATCGCGCCGTCGACCGGCGTGGTCTTGAGGTCGAGCAGGCCGATGGCGGACGTACCGACCAGCACGAGCCGGCGGTCGAAACGGTCTGCCGGCACGTTGCCGTCGAGCACGTCCTTGGCGGAGACGTAGCGCGAGCGGTCGTGCCGGGAGAAATGGATCCAGACCTGCCCGTTGCCGTCGGTCGGCAATTCGTAGCCGGGAATGCCGATGCTGGTGATGCCGCCCTCGTTGGCGCGCACCAGCGGGCTCGACCGACCGGTCGCGACGCGAATGAGCTCGGTGGAAAGCGCGGGGACGAGGTTGCCGGCCGCGCGCATCGCCAGCGGCGCGCGGCGGACGATGCCGTCGCGGTCCGGCCGGAACGAGAACAGGCCGTGGCCGGCCGCCGCCTGCTCCAGCACCGGAATATTGCCGAGCAGGACCGGGAACGACACAAGATAGCGTGCCGGGTCCGGCCCCAGCAGCGCGAAGCCGGTCAGGCCGAGCGGCCGGCCCGGCGGCTGCGCGCCGCCGTCGCCGGATTGCCCCGCCACGACCTTGGCATTGCGGAACGCCTCCGCCAGCACGTCGTCGTTGCTCGGCAGCGCCTCGAGCCTGCGGCGCGTCTCCTCGTCGAGCCCGCGATAGCTGCGCGCCGCGACGGCGGGCGACGTGCGGTCCGGCTCGGCGAACAGCACGTCGAAGCCGATGGCGGCGCTACCGAGCGCCGCCAGCCGGTTCACCAGGTCGGCGACGATCGTCCGCGGCCACGGCCACTGGCCGTAAGCCTTGAGGCTCTTCTCGTCGATATCGACGATGACGACCGGATGGGAGGTCGCCTGGCGCGGCTGCAGCACCTGATAGAAGTCGAAGCCGCGCAGCCGCAGCTCACGCAGGGCTGGCGGGTCCCAATAACGCACGAGCAGGCAGAGCGCGAGCAGCGCAAGGCCGATCGCCCGGCCCATCCCGAAGCGCCGCGCCGCGCGCGCAAGCCTTTTCATGCGTACCGCCCGCCCCGACAAGTCCCGGCTCATCCTAGAGCGTTTTCGAGCGAAGTGGATACCGGTCCGCGTGAAGAAAACGCGGCAAAACAAAAAGCTGGAGTCCCGGCTTTGACTCCATCAAAGCCGGAAAGGCTCCAGAACATGATCCCGAACGGCGGCACCGCGCGCCGCGCTACTTCTCACGGAATGCCCGCACGATCTGATCGTAAAGCGGCTTCGCCAGATACGACAGGACCGTGCGGTCCGCGGTCTGGATGAAGGTCTCGACCGGCATGCCCGGCACGAGCTTCACGTCCCCGAGCTTGGCGATCTCGCCCGGGACCATGCCGACCCGCACGGTGTAGTAGCTCATGCCGGTACGCTGGTCGGTCGTCGTGTCGGCGGAAATGCGGGTGACCTTGCCGAAGATTTCCGGCGTCGTGCGCTGGTTGAAATTGGTGAACCGCAACATCGCCGTCTGCCCGACCTGGAGCTGGTCGATGTCCTGCGGATTGGCCTTGGCCTCGACGGCGAGATTGTCCGCCTCCGGCACGATCAGCATGATCTGCTCTCCGGCCTGGATGACGCCGCCGACGGTGTGAACGGTGGACTGGAACACGGTCCCGTCCTGCGGCGCGCGGATGTCGATGCGCCGAAGCTGGTCCTCGGCGGTGATCTTGCGCTCGGTGAGCTCGCCGATCTTGCTGTCGATGTCGCGCAGCTCCTTGCCGACGTCGCTTGCCATGTCCTGGTCGATCTGGAGGATCTTGAGCTCGGTCTCGGATACCTTGACCTTGGACTGCGCCACCGTCGCGACAAGCTGGCCGCGCTCCCCTTCGACGCGCGCCGCCTCGCGCTCGAGCTGGGTGAGACGCGTCAACTGGATGAGATTCCGGGCGTACAGCTCCCGCACGCCGGAGAGCTCGCGCTGGATCAGCTCGATCTCCCGGCTCTTGGCGTTTTGCTGCGACGTCAGCCCCTCGATCTCCTCGCGAAGCTGGTCGATCTGGCGGCGAAGCTGGTCCTTCTGGCTGTTGCGCGAGGCGACCCGCGATTCGAACAGCTTCTGCTCGCTTGCCATCAGTCCGCCCACGGCAGCGTCGCCCGATTCGGTCAGTTCCTTCGGAAAGCGCACGGCGGCGGCGCCGCTGCGCTCCGCCTCGAGCCGCGCCCGGCGCGCCATCAGCTCGTTCAGCCCCTTGGTGACGATGGCGAGGTTGGCGCGCGTCACCGTATCGTCGAGCCGTACCACCACCTCGCCGGCCCTGACGCGATCGCCGTCGCGCACGCGCAGCTCGCCGACGATGCCGCCGGAAGGGTGCTGGACCTTCTTGACGTTGCTGTCCACAACGATCTGACCCTGCGCGATGACCGCGCCCGCGATCTCGGAAGTCGCCGCCCACCCGCCGACACCGAAGCCGAGCACCAGCACCACGATCGCGCCGGCGACGACGTGGCGGCGGATCGAGGCGCGCGCCGGCGTATCCCCTTCGCGCCGCCAGATTGCGAGAAGCCGCCGCATCATAGCGGCTTTCCCGCGCCCGGCACGACGTGCAGCGGCTGGACGTTGCGCGGCGCGACCCTGGCCAGAACCTCTTCCTTCTGACCGAAATGAACCATGCGGCCCTTGTTGAGGACCAGCAACTGATCGACCGCGGTAATGGCGCTTGGGCGATGCGCCACCACGATCACGATGCCGCCGCGGGCCCGCACGCCGGAGATCGCGCGTGCCAGCGCCTCGTCTCCCTCGGAATCGAGGTTCGCATTGGGTTCGTCGAGCACCACCAGAAACGGATCGCGATAGAGCGCGCGCGCCAGCGCGATGCGCTGCGCCTGCCCGGCCGAGAGCGAGGAGCCGTTCTCGCCGGCCTGGGTGTCGTAGCCTTCCGGCAGGCCGATGATCAGGTCGTGCACCCCGGCTGCCCTGGCGGCGGCGATCACCAGCGCGGGATCGGCCTTCTCCTCGAATCGCGCGATATTGTCGGCGATGGTGCCGGCGAACAGCTCGACATCCTGCGGCAGATAGCCGATGTGACGGCCGAGCGCGTCCGGCGACCATTGATCGAGCGTCGCGCCGTCGATACGGACGGTCCCGCGCGCCGGCTGCCAGATGCCGACCATCAGCCGCACCAGCGACGACTTGCCGGAAGCCGTCGGCCCGATCACGCCAAGGCCGCTGCCCGCGCGCAGGGCGAAGCTGACGTCCGCAAGCACCACCTTCTGTTCGCCCGGCGGCACGGCGGCGACGTTCTCGACCGCGAACGAGGACACCGGCGCCTCGAGCTGCATCCGCTCCCGCCGCGGCGGCAGCAGCGCGAGGAGACCGTTGAGACGGCTCCATCCGGCGCGCGCCGCGGTGAAGCTGCGCCACTGCGCGATGACCTGATCGACCGGCGCGAGCGCGCGCGAGCCGACGATGGAGCCGGCGATGATGATGCCGGCCGACGCCTGCTGATTGACCACCAGCCAGGCACCGACGGCGAGCAGCATGGACTGCAACAGCATGCGCAGCACCTTCGACATCGCGCCGAAGCCTCCGGCGACGTCGCTCGCCGCCTCGCTCTGCATCACGAACTCGCGGTTGGCCTTCGCCCATCGGCGCGTGAAACGCGCGGTCATCCCCATCGCCGCGAGCACCTCGGCATTGCGGCGGCTCGCCTCCGCGAGCGTGTTGCGCAAGCGCGAGGCTTCGGCGGCGACTTTCGCGGGATGGCGCATGTTCATCTCGGTGAACAGCGTCAGGCTGACGAGGATCAGCGCGCCGACAAGCGCGGTAAGCCCGATATAGGGATGGAACAGGAAGCAGATGAAAAGATAGATCGGCATCCACGGCAGGTCGAAGAACGCCACCGGCCCCGGACCCGACAGGAAGTTGCGCAGCGCATCGAGGTCGCGCAGCGGCTGGAGCGCGTCGCCGCGATTGCCGGTCTTGAGCGGTATGCGCACGACGGAATCGTAGATGCGCTCGCCCAGCGCCTCGTCGAGGCTGTTGCCGACCCGCACGAGGATGCGGCCGCGGATGAAATCGAGCAGGCCGAGCGCGGCGTAAAGCCCGGTCGCGAGCACGACCAGCGCCACCAGGGTCGGCACGCTGCGGCTCGGGATCACGCGATCATAGACCTCCAGCATGAAGAACGATCCCGTCAGCATCAGGATGTTGCTCATGCCGCTGAAGACGCCTACCGCGACGAACACCCTGCGGCAGCCGGCCAGGACCGTCGCGAGTTCTGAGCGGACGGGGTCTGGCGGACGTTTGCTGGCGCGCGGCGGTGTGTTCACGGCTTCAATCGATTCCACGACGATTTTTCACGCTGCGCATGGCGCCAGCCCATCGTTCCCATGGGCTTCCGGCCTGGACGGAATCAAAGCTGGCCCCCTCGCTTTGCCTTGCCGCGTTCTGCCTCACGCGAACCGGTATCCGTTTCGCTCGAGAACGCTCTATCGCGCGATCTGCAACAAACCCGTTAACCGCAAGCCCGAAATCCGCCGGATCGCCGGCGCCTTGCAGGCGACCGGCCGGAAATCAGGCGATCAGGTGGAAGCCCGACTGATGCGCCTCGAGGATTTCCTTCGTGACGTCATGGAACGTGACCGAATTGTCCGCGTCCAGCGTCAGCACGGCGTTGCCCTGACAGTCATTGGCGATGTGCGCCAGGATATCCGCGACGCAGGAGAACAGGCCGGCGTCGAACTGCACCGCGTCGCAGCCGGCCTGGAAGCCGGCGATGGTATCGTGGCCGAAATTGGCGCTGAAGATGAAGGTGTCCGCTCCCGCGCCGCCGACCAGCAGGTCGTTGCCGGTGCCGCCGTTGATCGTATCGCCCCCGCCGCCGGCGAAGATCAGGTCGTTGCCGGCGCCGCCGTGCATGACATTCGGCGCATTGTCGCCCGCGAGAATGTCGTTGCCGGAGGTTCCGATCCGGAAATGGCCGCTGTCGTTCGACAGGTTATAGGTGCCGCCGAGATCGTAGCCGGCGAAGCTGCCCCCGTTTTGCCCGCCGACGAACGTCAGCTGCTCGATGTCGTTGCCGCCGGCGAAGTGGTTGGCGACCGTGATCTGCAGGTTGTCGGCCCGGATGATCAGGTTGTCGCTGAAGCCTTCGGCAAAGCTCAGATGGTCGAGCGCGCAGCCCGCGGTGTCGATCCGGATCGTATCGTTGCCGCTGCTGTCGACGATCGTATCGTGGCCGTCGAACAGCCCGAAGGCATAGGTGTCGTTGCCCGAACCGCCGTTGAGCAGATCGTTGCCGCCGTTGCCGATCAGGATATCGTTGCCGCCGCCGGCGTTGATCGTCGTCCCATGATCGTTACCGATGAAAATCTCGCTGGCGGAGGTGCCGTTCATCGTACCGCTGTCGTGCGTCACGCTGACGTGGCCGATATCGGAAAGATCGCCGTCCGACACGCGATAATTGAACGACCCGCCGGGATAGCCGTTGTCATCGATCAGCACGTTGCCGCCGTAGGGGTTGAGGTTGACGTGATCGAAGCCGGACTGCGAGGTGATGCCGCCGATGTGCAACACGCTGTCCGGATCGCTATCGTTGGCGAGCAGCGCCCATTTCGGAATGGCGTAGAAGCCGGTCTCGTTGGTCACCACCCAGTCGTCGCCCGCGTGCGGCGCATCGTTGACCGGCGCGACGTGGATCGTCACCGTCGCGGTATCCGTCAGCGCGCCGCCGGCCAGGCCGTTGCCGCCGTCGCTGAAGGTGATGAATGCCGTGCGGTCGGCGCCGGTCGGATCGTTGGAGGTCGAATCGAACGAGATCGCATGCAGCACCTGCTCGACGCGTGCGTCGGTGGCGAAGAGCGAGTTGAAATTCACCGTGAGGTGGTCGGTATGGTTGCCCGACAGCGTGCCGACCTGCACGCCGTCGACGTAAACGCGATCGTGGAACACGGAAACGTGGCTGCCGAAGCCGCCGGCGAGCGTGAGCTCGTCGCCCGCGACCGCGCCGTCGAGCCGCACGTCGACGGAGCCGCCGAAGAACGTGAACGGGTGATCCGGATCGGTGACGGTCGCCGCCGGAATGAGCTGCAGCGCCGGATCGTTCTCCGTGTAGCAGAGCTCCGCCGCTCCCGGCGAGAGCACCGGCGCCTCGTTCACATTGGTGACGCGGATGAACAGCGTCTGCGTATCGGTGAACGTCCCGTCGGAGACCTGCACCTGGATGGTATAGACGTTGAGATGGAGCGGGTCGGTCGGATGCTCGTAATCCGGCGGTGCATTGAAGGAAAGCTCGCCGGTATGCGGGTCGATGACGAACTTCTGCGCGTCCGGGCTGAACGGACCGGAGAGGATCGCATACGTGAGGTCGGCGCTATCCACGTCGGTCGCGTGGACCGTCGTGAACGTCCCGGCGGTGTTCTCCGCGACGTTCACGAACGCGATCGGGCCGCCGGTGATCTTCGGCGCGTCGTCGGCGCCGTCGACAGTGAATACCACATGGGTCAGGGCCGTCGCGCCCTGATCGTCGATGACCGGGATGTTGAATATCTCGGTCGGATGATCGGCGGCGTTGAGCGGATCGGCGGCCTGGTTGTCCAGCATATAGGTGAGCGTATTGGCGCCGGTATCGAGAACGGCCTTTCCGTACTGACCGTCCTTCGCATATACGCCCGTGCTCTGCAGCACCCAGCCGGCGGCAAGGAGCGCCGCGACATTGTAGGAAACGGTGCCGTCGATATCCGACTTGAACAGATGCGCCACCGAGGTCGAGGTGCCGGGCGTCACATGGCCGGGACCGACGGTCGCCGCCTCGACGAGATGCGGCGGCGCCACGTCGGCGAAGATCGACGGCGCGGCGTTGGTGTGCAGCGTGACGTTGGTGACCGGCAACTGCGGCGTGTGATCTCCCGGAAGGCCCGGACCGGGATCGGTGTGCGTATTGAATTCCGGCGACGGGTTGTTCTGGTTCGGCGTTCCGTTGTTGCCCGCGCCCTGATCGAACAACGTCTGCGAACCGCCCGCGAACACCTGCGAGCTTCCGACCGAGCCCGATTTGGTCGGCTGGTCCTGCGGGTTTACGTTCAGGTTCTGCTGGTCGAAGTTCGCCGGATTGGCGAGGAAGATCGGAAACAGCGCCTGCGCGACCGAAAGCTCCTGCGCGATCTGCTCCGGCGTCTTGCCGACCTGCGTCGCGAGGATGCCGAGGTTCGCGGTCGGCGTGACGACGAAGCTCGTGTCGGTCGCGGTGACCGTGCCGATGATGGCGCCCGTCGTGCGGTCGAGGATGTTGAACGAGCCGACATGACCGTCCGGGTCCGCCATCAGCGAATAGGTGACGGAAACGATGTTGCCGTTCACGTCGGTCGAGATGTTGGTGTTCACCGTCGTGCCGCGGATGCCCATGGTGGCCACCGGCGTCTCGACTCGCATGTCGCCGGTGCGGGCGACCTTGCCGGCGACGAAGCTGATCGAGCCCTTCACCAGGCTGAACACGGAAGCATTCGACGTGCTGCCGGCATCGTAGGAGAGCTCGCTCAGCACCATCCGGGCGCCCGCGCCCATGTTGAATGCGGTGCCGTCGGCGAGGCTGAAACCCACCTGCGAGCCGTCGCCGGTCTGGATGACGTCGCCCTGGCGCAGCGTATCGCCGACCTTGAGTTCCTCGACCGTGCCGTTCGCGTGCTGCACCGTCACATAGCCGCCGAGACGCTCGATCTTGCCGATCGCTGCGGCGCCCGCCGGCGCGCCGACCTGGGCATACTGGCCCGCGGTCTCGGAGACCGTCAGCTTCTCGACCGTGGCAGCGGAGAGCGCGGCCCCCCCGGGCGCCACCAGGTCCGCCGGGTGTTCGCGATTGAAATAGTCGGCGATGACGAACTTCTCGCCGTCCGCTCCGGTCAGGACGAGGTCCGCTCCCGCCTTGCTGTATTTCGCGGAGAGCAGCAGCTCGGTGTCCGGCACCACGATGTGGCCCGGTGCATCCCCGGTCGGCGCTGAAAGCCGGGTGATGTGATGTGCGATGTCTTCGCCCGCGTCGGGCGCGGAAGCATGGCCGCTGACCATAAAAAACTCTCTCGTCAAATGACGCACTCGCTTCTGGTCTTGCCGAAACTCCCCTGCCCCCAAGCGCCAAGGATTAGCTTTTTATTAGCTATGTTCCGAAGTGAAGGCGTTATTGCCCGATTGTCAATCTCATTGGCAGACATCGATGAAGTATCTTAATACGTTGTTAATAATAGGAGAAGCGACGATGGGCGGTCCGGCCTGCCCTGCGGCCTCCCCCGGTCCCCACCGGGCGTTACCCACGCCCCACCTTTTCCCGACATGGACGTTCCGCATCCGCCGCCCGGACGAACGGTCCGCTTGCCCTCATAGAGAACGCAGGATGCGCGCGAGCGGAACCCCGCCCAGGCGGGATCGCCGGGCCGGTGGGTGCGCTCGCAGGCGGATGAGGAAGGCATGAAATCGGCTACCGCTGCAAAAAGAAATACTGGAATAAAATCGCTCAACGCAGGTCAATCTAGACAGCGCGGGCGCACTCCGCTGTGACGGCCGTCACAGCCAGTCGCAGAGGATTTCCGCACCCTGCGCAGCGGAAAGACTACGCCGGGCGCGCCTTGGCCGGCATTGTCGGATAGATTTCCAGGAATCGATGCCGGCACCCAAGCTCGGCCGCCCCCGTGAGACCAGGTCAGGACACCCCGCCGAAATGACGATCGAAGTGAAATTCTGGGGCGTGCGCGGCAGCATCGCGTGCCCCGGGCCGGCGACCGTACGTTACGGCGGGAATACCCCGTGCCTCGAAGTCCGCTGCGGCACGCGGACGCTCATTTTTGACGGCGGCACCGGCCTGCGGCCGTTCGGCGATGCCATTCTCAAATCCGGCGCCGTCCTCGACGCCGACCTGTTCCTGTCGCATTGCCATCTCGACCATGTTTCCGGCCTGCCGTTTTTCGCGCCGCTGTTCGCGGAGCGCCATCACCTGCGAATCTGGGCCGGCAACCTGCCACCCGACCTCTGCTTGAAGGACGCGCTGCGCACGATGATGAGCCCGCCGCTGTTCCCGATCGACGTCGAGAGCTTCCGCGCGACCATCGCCTATCACGATTTCACTCCCGGCACCGTGATGCGGCCGCGCGAGGGCATCGTGCTGCGTTCGGCCCTGCTCAACCATCCTGGCAACGCGGTGGGCTACCGGCTCGAATTCGGCGGCAAGGTGCTCGCCTACATCACCGATACCGAGCTGCCGGCGGACGGAATCGATCCCAAGCAGCTCGCGCTCGCGGCCGATGCCGATCTTGTGGTGTTCGATTGCACCTACACGGAAACCGAAATCGCGGCGCACCGCGGCTGGGGTCATTCGACATGGCAGGACGGAATCCGCTTCGCCGACGCGGCGGGAGCCAAGACGCTCTGCCTGTTCCATCACGACCCGAGCCATGACGACGACACGATGGACGCGATCGCCCGCGATGCGGCGGCGGCGCGCCCGGGAACGATCGTGGCGCGGGAGGGGCTGACCCTCAGCCTGTGATGCGTCGCGGCGCCGTCAAGGCAGCGCCAGTTCGCTCACCGCGACATTTACGCTGCCTTCGGCCTCGGCGACGATCCGCAGCGTCCTGGAATCGAACGCCACCGACTCCAGCAGCAGCGCCTTCACCTGCGTGGTGACCTTCACGCCGGTCTGGTTCTTCTGGAAGTCCGCCAGCACCGCCTCGATCTTCCCGCGCGCATTGGCCGCGAACGGCTTGAGGTCGATCATCGCCCGCTCCGCGAGGAGCGGCCTGAGATAGGGCGTCGCGGCGCGCGCCAGCGAACCCAGCACGCCCGCCGAATTGACATCGAGCTCGATGTCGGTCAGCCGCAGAATCTGGTTCTTGCGGTCGAGCACCGGCTTGCCCCAGACATGCACCGTGGCATCGGCGCCGAAGGCGAAAATGCTGCGCTGATGCGCATTGACCACCATGGAGATCAGCAACTGATCGCCCGATGGCGCGACCTCGACGCGGCGGATGGTGACATCGACCGAACCGCTCTTGTCCTCGGGAAACGTCTTACCGACGAGCTGCGCCTGCAGCAGCTTGTTCACCTCGGTGAACGGGATGTCGATCGGAATGCCGATGCTGACCTGGCCCGTGCTGACTTGCGGCAGGATATCGATCTTGTCGGGAAACGGACATTCCGGCCTGGTCTGGCCGGGCACGACGCGGGTTTCCGCCTCCACCCCGATCAGCAGGTTGACGCCGGCGGCGTCGATGCGCGGCTGCGCCGCGATGGCCCGCGTCGGCTTGATCTCCAGCCACAGGTTCGGCGCGCCGTCGCCGGCGGCACTGAGCGAAAACGAGTTGCACAGCCGCGTCCACTGCTCGCGCGCGGTCCGCTCGAAGGTCGGATCGCTGCGCACGCGCGATTCCAGGAAAGCCACTTGCTCGCGCACCGACTTGTCGACCAGCGGCTTGACCTCGTTGGCGACGCTGAGCTTCAAGCCGGCGACCGGCAGGCTGACGTCGTTGATCGCCACGTTGGCGGAGAGGTTCGGCGCGATCCGCCAGTTCGGCAGCAGCGTCGGCCGTGCCAGCATCGAGGCGTTGCCGCGGATCTCGGCGTTCTGATCGAACGCCTTGCCGGCGAGGTCCTGCACCTGACGGCCGAGGCTGCCGCCGAGATTGCCGATGATCCCGGTGAGCGCGCCGCCCAATTGACCGCCGACATTGCCGACGGCGGCGAGCGTCCCGTTGGCGCGCAGCGACCCCGTCAGCGGGGTGGAGACCGCAAGCCCGTCGCTGCGGCCGGTGACGGTCAGCGGGCCGCGCTCGATCGTCCATCCGATGTTGAGATCGAGCGGCAGCTCACGCGTCGCGCCGGAGCGGTT
>Ga0182744_1001112_pt1 | contig 24119 bp, 20 predicted proteins | sample eDN3rd30CKraftMG_FD_128525 | JGI IMG/M metagenome (GOLD analysis project Ga0182744, IMG submission 128525) | Enriched Miracle-Growth compost microbial communities from Emeryville, California, USA - eDNA 3rd pass 30_C Kraft MG (version 2) (version 2) ... | reverse complement strand
GGCGGACATGACGTCACACAGGCGCTCCAACGCTTTGATTTAATACAGATCCTGATGCAAAAGCGGAGATCCGCTCTTGCTGGATCGCTTCCGCCAGTCCCATCCGGACCCCGACTCCCAGCCGGGCGCCGCCCTTTCGTATTTCATACGCTGTTGAGCCCATGACCGATCAGATCATCACGCGATTCGCTCCGTCTCCGACCGGCTATCTGCATATTGGCGGGGCCCGCACCGCTCTGTTCAACTGGCTCTATGCGCGCAAGCATGGCGGCAAGATGCTGTTGCGCATCGAGGACACCGACCGCGAGCGCTCCACCGACGCCGCCATCGCCGCCATTATCGACGGCCTTGGCTGGCTGGGCCTGAACTGGGACGGCGACGTGGTTTACCAGCATGGCCGCGCCGCGCGGCATCGCGAGGCAGTGGACCAGTTGCTGGCCAGCGGCGACGCCTATTATTGCTACGCCACGCCCGAAGAGCTGACGGAGATGCGCGAACTGGCCCGCAAGGAGGGCCGGCCCATGCGCTACGACGGTCGCTGGCGCGATCGCGACCCGGCCGAAGCGCCCGCCGGCGCGAAGCCGGTTGTGCGTCTGAAAGCCCCGCAGACTGGCGAAACCGTCATCGAGGATGAGGTGCAGGGCCGCGTTGTCTGGCAGAACAGGGACCTCGACGACCTGGTGCTGCTGCGCTCTGACGGCAACCCCACCTACATGCTCGCGGTGGTGGTGGATGACCACGACATGGGCGTCACCCATGTCATTCGCGGCGACGACCACCTGACCAACGCCGCGCGGCAGAAGCAGATTTATGAGGCGCTGGGCTGGAAAACGCCGGTGATGGCCCATATTCCGCTGATCCATGGGCCAGACGGCGCCAAGCTCTCCAAGCGCCACGGTGCCCTTGGGGTCGAGGCCTATCGCAGCATGGGCTACCTGCCGGAGGCGCTGCGCAACTATCTGGTGCGTCTCGGCTGGAGCCACGGCGACCAGGAAGTGTTTTCCACCGATGAAATGATCGCCGCCTTTGGCCTTGGCCAGATTGGCCGCTCGGCGGCGCGCTTCGACTTCGCCAAGCTGGAGAACCTGAACGGTCTCTACATGCGTAACGCCAGCGACGCGCGGCTGGTGGAGGCGATCGAGGCGATCCTGCCGGAACTTGGCCCGGCGCGTGGGCTTGGGCCCACCTTCACGCCAGAACAGCGCGCCAAACTGCTGGCGGCCATGCCCGGCCTCAAGGAGCGCGCGAAAACCCTGGTGGAGCTGCTCGACAGCGCCGCCTATCTTTATGCGGCGCGCCCGTTGCCGCTGGAGCCGAAAGCGGCGGCGCTGCTCGACGACGCGGCCCGGCTGCGGCTCGCCAGCGTCCTGGCCCGGATCGAGCCGCTGCAGGACTGGGCGGGCGAGGCCCTGGAGGCGGCGGTGCGCGATGTGGCGGTGGCGGAGGGCGTCAAGCTTGGCCAGGTGGCCCAGCCCCTGCGCGCGGCGCTGACGGGCAAGACAACCTCCCCTGGCCTGTTTGACGTGATGACGGTTCTGGGGCGGGACGAATCCCTCGCCCGCATTCGCGATCAGGCCGCCTGAGGCGCGCGCCCCGCATCGGAAAGGCAGATTCAGGGACAGACGGCCACGCAAGCGTGGCCGTTTTCATGTCGGCGCGGACGCCACGGCTTTTGCCCGGAACCCGTGGCGGCGGCCTTGCCGCTTGCCGCGGCGCCGCCAGCAATGCGGCGCCCGCCCGCCACGCAGACCTGCCATGCCTGACGGCCGGAAGCGCAGTTACGCTTGAAGGCCCCCGGCAAATCGTTTACCGAAGCACTTGCTGCCTTACGCCCTGCGGGTTTTGCGCAGCGAGATAACCCAGCACCGCGCGGCGCGGCCAACGACCATTCCGTGGTTTGTTAGCGCCGCCCGGTCAGACCATGCCAAGGGTGATTCAATGACCGCAAAAACGGCTGCACTAAGCGTCGATGGAAACTCGGTGGACCTGAAGATCAAACAGGGCACCATCGGGCCAAGCGTCGTTGATATCGCGCCCTTGTACAAAGACACCGGGATGTTCACCTTCGATCCCGGTTTCACCTCGACCGCTTCGTGCGAGTCGCAGATCACCTACATTGACGGCGACGAAGGCATCCTGCTGTATCGCGGCTATCCGATCGAGCAGCTGGCCGAGCACGGCGATTTCCTCGAAACCTGCTATCTGCTGCTGGAAGGCGAGCTGCCGACCGCCCAGCAGAAGTCGGACTTCGACTATCGCGTCACCCGTCACACCATGGTGCATGAGCAGCTGCTGCGCTTCTTCCATGGCTTCCGCCGCGACGCGCACCCCATGTCGATCATGGTGGCCTCGGTTGGCGCCCTGTCGGCGTTCTACCACGACTCCACCGACATCAATGATCCCAAGCAGCGCATGATCGCCTCCATGCGCATGATCGCCAAGGTGCCGACCCTCGCGGCCCTCGCCTACAAATATCATGTTGGCCAGCCGTTCGTTTATCCGCAGAACGATCTCGACTACACGTCGAACTTCCTGCAGATGTGCTTCGCGGTGCCGTGCGAGGAATACAAGGTCAACCCGGTGCTGTCGCGCGCCCTTGACCGCATCTTCATCCTGCACGCCGATCACGAGCAGAACGCCTCGACCTCGACCGTGCGCCTCGCCGGCTCATCGGGCGCCAACCCGTTCGCCTGCATCGCCGCCGGCATCGCCTGCCTGTGGGGACCCGCCCACGGCGGCGCCAACGAAGCCGCCCTCAAGATGCTTGAGGAAATTGGCACCGTTGACCGTATTCCGGAGTTCATCGCCCGCGCCAAGGACAAGAACGATCCGTTCCGTCTGATGGGCTTTGGCCACCGGGTCTACAAGAACTACGACCCGCGCGCCAAGATCATGCAGAAGACCACCCATGAGGTGCTCAACGAGCTCGGCATCAAGGACGATCCGCTGCTCGAGGTGGCCATGGAGCTGGAGCGCATCGCCCTTTCCGATGAATACTTCATCGAGAAGAAGCTGTATCCGAACATCGACTTCTATTCGGGCATCACCCTGAAGGCCATGGGCTTCCCCACCGCCATGTTCACGGTGCTGTTCGCCCTCGCCCGCACCACGGGCTGGATCGCCCAGTGGAAGGAAATGATTGAGGATCCGGCGCAGAAGATCGGCCGTCCGCGTCAGCTCTACACGGGCGCGCCGCGTCGCGATTACGTCAACATCAACCAGCGCTGATTTTTCCCGCGCTGGAAACAGAAAACCCCGGCCATGGCGCCGGGGTTTTTTTTCTGGAAACGCGGATGACGCGAGGACCTGATGGCCAGGGCCGGGATGCGGCCCGGGATGGGGCGGCGCGAAATATAAAACGTGGGAGCGTCGCATCCGGCGAAGCATTCACCCGGAGGGGCGCCGGACGCAAGACCGGTCGCATCGTTGATGGACCCAATGCAACGCCTTCATCTGCGACGCCTTCATCGGGCATGCCGAACTCATGGCGGTGCGGCATGCCCGTTGCCTGTCGCCTCAGCCTCTCCCCCGCATCGCCACGTCCAGGACGATGCCCGCCGCCCGTTCCGACGGTGTCTCGCCCCCTGTTGTCATGCGGGCCTCAACCTCGGCCAGGGCCGCGATCTGGGCGCGGCGCACGGGCGTGTCTGACAGCAGCGGCGTCAGCGCGGCGGACAGGTTATCGACCGTGCAATCCTGCTGGATGAATTCGGGAATGGCGTTCTCACCAAGAATAAGGTTGGCGAGCACCGCCGACTGCGCGGTGATGAGCCGGCGAAGTATGGCGCTTTCGATGTCCGAAACCCGGTAAGCCACAACCATGGGCACGCCGGCCAGCGCCAGCTCCAGGGTCACGGTGCCGGAGGCCGCGAGGGCCGCGTCGGCCTGCTGAAAGGCGTGAAACTTCGCCGCCTCGCCAGCCACAATTTGCGGCGGCGTTTTCCATCGGGCGACGCCCGCGCGTATTTCATTCTCCAGATGACTGACCGCCGGCAGCGTCAGATCGAAATGCAGCCCGCGATCGTGCAACTGGCCGAGGGTTTCGCCAAACACGTTCAGCAACCGCGAGATTTCGCTGCGCCGGCTGCCCGGCAGAACCAGCAATCGCGGCGGACTGGCCAGGGGATGATCCAGCTGCCGGTCGCCCCGAAGCAGGGGCAGTTTCTCGATCAGCCGGTGGCCAACATAGGTGCAGGCGGGGCCGCCCAGGCGCCGGTGCGCTTCGGGCTCGAATGGCAGCAGCGCCAGCAGATGGTCGACATAGGCCGCCATTTTCCGGGCCCGGCCGGGACGCCAGGCCCAGACGCTGGGGCTGACATAATCGACGATTGGCAACTCCGGCAGACGTTTGCGGACCCGTTTGGCCACCGCATGGGTGAAATCCGGGCTGTCGATGATGACCAGCACGTCTGGCCGGGCGGCGACAATGGCGTTGACGGTCTGGTAGACCCGCCGGACCAGCGTTGGCAAACGCATGACCGGGGCGATGAACCCCATGACGGCGATGTCGGACAGGGGAAACAGGCTTTGCAAGCCTTCCCGGGCGAGCCGCTCCCCGCCAACGCCGCCGAACGCGACGCCGTTGGAGCCAACCCGCAGTTTCAGCGCGGCGGCCAGCCCGGCCCCGAGTTGGTCCCCGGATTCCTCGCCACACACCATCCACACTTTCAGGGGGGTCGCTGAATTCACCATGTCCTCCCGGAGACGCCGGCTCACCTGCCAGCTGCGTGTTCAGCCATGCGCGCCATTCCGGCGCCGCGGCGTCAGAGCGTGTATCTGTCAACGAACAGGCGGCGCCAATCCTGACTGGAGGCGCGCAGCGCGCGGACGGGCCGACGCCGCGTCAGCCGGCCGGAGAAACACCGACCAGAAACATGCGCCGCCGGTTGGCCTCAGCAACCGTCGCCGCATGGTCGATGATCATCGTCTGCCCGGCGCCCACGGCGATGCCCGCGAATCCCGCCGCAGCCGCGCAACGCACCGTGCGCGGGCCGATCACCGGCATGTCGATGCGCAAATCCTGGCCCGTCTTGGCGGTTTTCACCAGCACCGGCGCCTGGTCGGAACGCGGCAGGCGGCCGCTGCCCCACAATTTTCGCACGCGCGCAATCATGGCGTCGGTGCCTTCCGGCCCCTCCACGGCGCAAACCCGCGTTCCGGCTACGACGACAGCCTGTCCGACGTCATACGGCGCCAGACTGCCAAGCAGGGCAAAACCGATATCGACGGCGGCGGCGGCGGTCAGCGGAACCTCGCCCAGCACGCCCGCCGGGGCCAGCAATCCGGGCGCGAGCGCATGAACGCCCGCGACGGTAAAGCCCTGATCTTCCAGAAGGTTGACTACACCACGCAGCAGCCCGTCATCGCCAGCGGCGGCAAGGCGTGAAATCAGCTCGCGATTGCGGAATGCGGAATAAGCCCCCAGAAGCGCCAGCGGCCCGGGGCGATGAACATAGCCAGCCAGGCAAATCGCGCCTGGCCGCCAGGCGTGCAGCACGTCAAGAATACCCCGGGCGTCAAGCAGATCGCGCACGGCGCCCGCCGCGCGGCGCGTGTCGCGGTCGGCGAAGCCACGCAGGGCCAGGATTTCAACCGGACGGCCTTGCTGGCGCAGCGTATGCGCCAGCGCCAGCGGCAGCGCCCCGCCGCCGGCCAGAATGGCGACCGGCGCCTCCACCAATCAGCCCTCGGCCTGGCGCGGGGTGCAGATCGCCCGGTCCCCGCCTTCGCGGATAAACGCCAGCACTTCCGTGACCAGCGGATGTCCGCCCAGTTCGCTTTCCGTATCGGCCACGCGCTCCAGCAGCGTGCCCTCGGCCGCGAACAGCAACCGGTAAGCGCGGCGCAGGGCGTGAATATCCTCACGCGCAAAACCGCGCCGCTTCAACCCGACAAGGTTCAACCCGGCAAGATGGGCGCGATTGCCGATCACCATGCCATAGGGAATGAGATCATTCTCAAGTCCCGACATGCCGCCCACGAACGCATGCGCCCCGACGCGGGTGAACTGGATGACCGCCGCGCCGCCGCCCAGAATGACATGATCTCCCACTGTGACATGGCCCGCCAGCATCACGTTGTTGGACATGATCACGTTGCTGCCGACATGACAGTCGTGGCCGATGTGGGAATTCGCCAGCAGGGCGCAACGGTCGCCGACAACTGTCGCCATCCCCCCACCCGCCGTGCCGGGGTTGATGGTCACGCCCTCACGGATCATGCAGTCGGAGCCGATATCCAGCGTCGAGGCCTCGCCGGCGTATTTGAGATCCTGCGGCGCATGGCCAATCGACGCGAACGGGTAGATTCTGGTGCGGGCGCCGATGGTGGTGCGGCCCGCGACGGCGACATGGCTGACCAGCTCAACGCCATCGCCGAGCGTCACATCAGGACCAACGGTGCAAAACGGGCCAATGCTGACGCCGTCGCCAAGCCGCGCCGCCGGGTCAACGACAGCGAGCTGATGAATGCGGGCGTCCATGGTCACTCAAGCACCAGCATGGCGGAAACCTCGGCCTCGGCGACCAGCAGGCCGTTCACCTTGGCCTCACCGCGATACCACCACATGTTGCGGCGGTTATTGAGCTTGCGCATGTGAAATTCGACAACGTCCCCCGGCTCCACCGGCTTGCGGAACTTGCACTTGTCGATGGTCATGAAAAACACCTGCTTGGGCGCTTTCGACTCCGCCAGCTTGCTGGCGACGCAGATGGCGCCAGCGGTCTGGGCCATGCCTTCAATCAGCAGCACGCCAGGGAACAGCGGGCGGGTGGGAAAATGCCCCTGAAACTGCGGCTCGTTGAACGTGACGTTCTTGATGCCGATGCAGGAATTATCGCGATCGATCTCAATGATGCGGTCCACGAGCAAAAATGGATACCGATGGGGCAGATAGCTCATGATCTGCACAATATCCGCCGACTCAAGCTTTTGCGGCGCCCCTTCCATCAAAATGCTCCTTGCTGATGCCCGTCAGGACCGTAGACGGCTGCTGACCTTCAGAATTGTTCACTTGTTCCTGTCGCGCGACGCAAGCTTTTTCAGCGCCGCGATTTCCCGGAACCATTCCTTGACTGGACGCGCCGGGGTGCCCCCCCAGATGGAGCCGGGCGGCACATCCGAATTGACATTCGATGTCGCCGCGATCTGTGAACCCGCTCCAACCCGGACATGGCCGATGACGCCCACCTGGCCGCCGATGACCACATAATCCTCGATGGTGGCGCTCCCCGCTATGCCCACCTGAGAGACGATGACGCAATGACGGCCGATCACCACGTTGTGGGCGATCTGGACCAGATTGTCGATCTTCGTGCCCTCGCCGATCATGGTGTCGCGCGTGGCGCCCCGGTCAACGGTGGTGTTGGCGCCGATCTCCACGTCGTCCTGGATGATCACCCGGCCAATCTGCGGCAGCTTCAGATGGGACGCGCCCATGGCGAAGCCAAACCCGTCCTGCCCGATGCGGACGCCAGGGTGAATGATGACCCGGTTGCCGAGCAGCGCGTGCTGGATAACCACGCCCGGCGCGACCGAACAGTCACGGCCAATCCGCACGCCCGGCCCGACCACCGACGTTGCCCCGATAACCGAGCCGCGCCCCACCTCAGCGCCGGCGCCGATCACCGCGCCGGGGTCGATGATCGCCCCCTGCTCGATGCGCGCTTCCGGATGCACAAAGGCGCCGGGGGCCACGCCCGAAGCGCCGAAGAATGACCCAGGCCGCATGGCCTCGGGGTAAAGCGCCGCCAGCACGCCAGCGTATGCCCGATGCGGATCCTTGCAGACCAGGGCGACGGACCCTGCCCCAACCCGCGCGGCGTAACGCTCCGCCACCAGCACCACGCCAGCGCGGGTCGCGCCCAGCTGGGCCACATATCTGGCGTTGTCCATATAGGACAGGTCGTCCGGCCCGGCGCTTTCAAGCGGCGCGACGTCGAGAACCATCCGCGACGGGTCAATCCCTTCGGGAATCGGGGCGCCAGCCAGCGCGGCGACCTCCTGCAGGGCGATGCCGCGCACGGGCCTGAAGAATACCGGGTCAGTCATTATCCGGGGCCATACAGTGAAAACGGCGGGACGTCCAGAAGACGACCCGCCGCGAAGCATATCAGACACAGGCGGCCGCGCGGCCGCCCGCCAGCGATAGATCAGAAGCTGCCGCCACCGGAGAAGCGGAACGCCTGGGTGCGGTCGCCGGTCGCCTTCGAAATCGCATAAGCGTAGTCGAAGCGGATCGGACCCAGCGGCGACTGCCACAGGATACTGGCGCCAACCGACGAACGGATCGACTTGGAGTCGTACACGTTCACACACTCCGGCTGAACCGGCAGGCCCGCGGTGCTGCAGCCCATGGCGCCCCAGCCCTCGATAACGCCGTTGTTGTTCAGATCGAAGTAGCGCTTGCCCTTGTAGCCAAAGAGCGTGCCGGCGTCGGCGAACAGGGCGCCCTTCAGGCCAATCTCACGCGGAACCAGCGGGATCGGGAACTGCACCTCGACGCTGGCGCCGAAATAGGTGGTGCCGCCGATGCCGTTGGTGGCCGGATCGCCGTTCAGGTCACGCGGACCGATGCCGGAGGGCGCGAAGCCGCGCACCAGGGTCGGGCCCATGAAGAACTGGTCGGTCAGGCGCAGGTCCTTGCCGCCGATCGGGCTGATATGGCCGCCCTGGATCTTCAGGATGCCGACCACGTCGTCGAACAGCTCGCGGTAGTAGCGGGCCTCACCGGTGGCGCGGATGAACTTGGAGTCGCCGCCAAGACCAGCCACCTCGGGACGGACCTCGGCAAAGATACCGCTACGCGGATCCTTGATGTTGTCCAGCGTGCTGTACGTCAGCGTGGCGCCAACCAGCGAGGTGATCGTGTTGCCGCGCGATTCCTTCACCGCGATCGAGGCTTCGCCGTCGTAAGCGCAGTTCGGATAGTACGACAGGGCCCCAGGCGTGCCGTCATAGAGATACAGGCCACGGCCTGGATCGTTCGGCGAGAACACCGTGGTGTAGCCTGGCAGCGGCACGCTACAGTCGTTGTAAGGCTTCTTGTAGGTGTTCGGCACCTTCAGGTTGGTCTGATACAGCGAGTAACGCAGCTGCACCGAGAACTCTTCCGTGATCGGCAGGCCGAAGCGGATGGTGCCGCCCGTCGTCCGCGTCTCGTAGTTGCCGTACCGGGTGTTGTCGACATATTTGGTGAAGATGTCGAAACCGGCGGCGAGACGCTGGCCAAGGAAGTACGGCTCGGTGAACGAGAGCTGCACGCCGTTGGCGCGCTGGCCGAGCTGGCCGGCGAGGCGCACGTACTGGCCGCGTCCCATGAAGTTGGACTCGGAGACAGCCACTTCGCCGATGATGCCATCCTGGGTCGAATAACCGCCCGACACGGAGAACTGACCCGTGGCCTGATCTTCAACGTCGATGTTGAGGATCACGCGGTCAGGCTGGCTGCCCGGCTCGTTGGTGACGCGCACCTTCTTGAAGTAGCCAAGATTGTTCAGGCGACGCTCGGCGCGATCGACGAGCACCTTGTTGTAGGCGTCGCCCTCCTCCAGGTCGAGCTCGCGGCGAATGACGTAGTCGCGCGTCCGGGCGTTGCCGCGGATGTTAATGCGCTCCACGTAAACCCGCGGGCCTTCCTCGACCACATAGGTCAGGCCGATGGTGTTGTTCTGGCTGTCGCGCACGCCGGCAGGCCGCACCTGGGCAAAGGGATAGCCCCGACGCATCACGTCGGTGGTCATCGACTCCATGCCCTTCTCGATGGCGTCAGCGTCATAGACGTCGCCAGGAGAGGTCTTCATGCGGCTGCGCACTTCGTCAGCCGAGACGCCCGGAATGCGCGATTCCACATTCACGTCAGCGACGCGATAGGGCTGCCCCTCTTCCACGCCGATGGTGATGATCCAGCCGCCCTTGGCCTCGTCGAACACCGCGTCGCTCTGCACGATGCGGAAGTCGGCGTAGCCATGCTTCAGGTAGAAGCGACGGATCGCGTCCTCATCCTGGGCAATCTTGTCCGGGTCATACACGTCGGAGGTTTTCAGCCACGACAGCAGGTTCATCTCCGTCGTCTGCATCAGGTTGCGCAGACGGGTCGACGAATAGGCGTGATTGCCGACGAAGTTGATTTCCTTCACGCCGGTCTTGTCGCCTTCCTTGATGGTGAAGACGACGTCGACGCGACCATTGTCGAGCGGCACGACGCGGCTGGAAACAGTGGCGAACCCACGACCGCCGCGCTTGTAGATCTCACGCAGCAGCGCCTCGTCGCTCTGGACTGTCGCCGGGCTGTAGGGATCGCGCGCCTTGGTCGACAGTTCGCCCAGGAGCACGTCCTTCTGGATCTTCTTGTTACCTTCGAAGACCACCCGATTGACGATCTGGCGTTCACTGGCGCGGGAGGCGCTGCGGTGCTGCCCATAGCCCTCCGCTGCCGTCTGGGCCTGGACGCCGACGACGCCGGTCGCCAGCAGGAGCCCGGTCGCAAGAGCAAGACGGCTCACGCCTGTCATACCCACACTGCGGATCGTTGCAGTCACATTCATAAACTGGCCGCCCTGATTCTTATGGACCCCTTCAAGGGGGCGCTATCCATGCGTTCTACGCTGCCTCTCAAAATGCTTCTAACGGGTTTACGTCCGCATGCAATCGAAGAGAGGGTTAACAAAAGGTTTTTTCCCAACCGTGGTTACGAAGTCACGATGCCCGGAGGCCAAACAAACTGCCCAGATGCATGAGATCGTTCCAGGTCACGAACAGCATCAGCATCAGCACAAGGGCAAGGCCAATACGGAAACCATACTCCTGGAGGCGCTCACTCATGGGCCGCCCCCGCACGGCCTCCACTGCATAAAACAGCAGGTGCCCTCCGTCGAGCATCGGAATGGGAAAGAGGTTAAGCAGGCCGATCGACACGGACAGGAACGCCGCCAGGTTCAGCAGCGGCGTCAGCCCCATTTGCGCCACGTGGCCAGACACCTGGGCGATGCGGATCGGCCCTGAAAGCTGATCCACAGATTCTTTGCCAACGATGAGTTTCCCCAGATAGGCGAAGGTGCGGTCCACCACATACCAGGTTTCCAGCGTCCCCATCCGCAGGGATTCCAGCGGGCCGTAATGGCGCACCTGCGCGTCGGCCGGATTGCGCGACCCCTGCACGCCCAGCATGCCGATGCGCTGCTTGCCGAACGGCGTGGACAGCTCGCGCACGGCCGGCGTGGCCTCGATCCGGATCACCGCCCCGCCCCGGTCGACGGTGAAGGCAAGTTTTTCCCCGGCGCTTCCGGAAATGATGCGCTGCATGTCGGCGAAGCTGGCGACCGGCTCGCCGTCGATGGCCCGGACCACGTCGCCGGCATGGAAACCGGCCTGGGCGGCGGCGCTGTTTTCCTGCACGGCGTCGATGCGCGGGACCAGCTCCATCCGGCCATAGATGAAGATGGTGAGGCTGAAGATGACGATGGCGAGAATAAAGTTGGCGACCGGCCCGGCGGCGACGATGGCGGCGCGGCGCGGCAGGGTGGCGTAATGAAAGCTGCGCGCCTTCTCCGCCGGGCTCATGCCGCCAAGCCCGATATGATCCGGCGTGCTGGCCGCGCCCGCGTCGCCTTCGAACTTCACATAGCCGCCCAGCGGAATCGCCGACACCTTCCAGCGCGTCCCGTGACGGTCGGTCCAGCCGAACAGCTCGCGGCCAAAACCAATCGAAAAAGCCCTGACGCCGACGCCACACCAGCGGCCGACAATGTAGTGCCCGTATTCATGCACGAACACGACGATCGACAGAACAAAAATGAAAGGGATGACCGAGCCCAAAAACGACCCGAACAGACCTGTCAGCCCGCTGATATCCATCGCGCTTCCACTCTCCGCAAATGTTGACGGCAGCTTGGGGACAAATCCGGTCAAACCGGTTCAGGAAACCAGTCTATCCGCTTGATTTCACCACACTTCATCCCAACGCCGCGAGGGGGACGCCCCGCCGAAAAACCCGTTGACGTCCCTGTGCATATATCAAACTGAATCCTGGCTGCATTCAGGCGCCGGCGCCTGAAACCGGCGGCGCGCCGCCGTCAGCCAGCACGCCCCGCAGCAAGCGCGGCCGTGGCCCGGGCGCGGGCCTCCGCGTCGATTTCCAGGGCGTCGTCAATGCTTGACGGCGCCGCCACCCCGGCCATGGTTTCGCACACCCTGGCGATGAGCGTCGGGATGGCGCAAAAACCAATGCGCCCGGCAAGAAAGGCGGCGACGGCCACCTCATTGGCGGCGTTGAGCACAGCGGCGGCGCCGCCGCCGGCTGCCATCGCTTCCTGGGCCAGCCGCAACGCCGGAAAGCGCTCCAGATCCGGCGCGCCAAACGTCAGGGAGCCGATCCTGGCCAGGTCGAGGCGTGGCGTCGACAGGTCCAGACGCTCCGGCAACCCCAGGCAATGTCCGATGGGAATGCGCATGTCGGGCGAGGCCATGCCGGCTGTCACCGAGCCATCGGTGAACGTCACCAGCCCATGAATGACCGACTGGGGATGCACCAGCACGTCGAGCCGATCCGGCGGCAGACCGAACAGGTGCATGGCCTCGATCAGCTCCAGCCCCTTGTTCATCAGCGTGGCGGAATCAATGCTGATCTTCGGACCCATCGCCCAGGTGGGGTGGGCCAGCGCCTGGGCCGGGGTGATGCCGGCCATGGCGTCGGCGGCCCAGTCGCGGAAGGGGCCGCCGGAAGCGGTGAGCGTCATGCGCTCCACCCTGTCGGCCGGCTCTGCCCCCAGGGCCTGGAAAAGGGCGTTATGCTCGGAATCAACCGGCAACACCGGCACCCCGCGCGCCGCCGCGTCGCGCATGAAGGCGGCGCCGGCGCAGACAAGGCACTCCTTGTTGGCGAGCGCCATCACCCGCCCGGCCTGCATCGCCGCGTGCGTCGGGCGCAGACCCGCCGCGCCGGAAATGGCGCCGACGACCACATCGCAGGACAGGGCGACGGCGTCGTTCACCGCCGCCGCGCCGGCTCCGCTGGCAACGCCGGTTCCTTCCAGCGCGGCGCGCAGGGCCGCGCCCTGCGACGGATCCGCCACCGCGACAAACTCCGGCGCAAGCTGACGGGCCAGGCGGGCGACGCCGTCAATGTCCGACCCCGCCACCAGGGCGGCGACGCAGAAACGGTCCCGGCGCTCATCCAGCACAGCCGCGGTCGAGCGGCCGACCGATCCGGTGGCCCCCAGAACCGTCACGCGGCGTACGCCCGTGGCCGGCTCCGGCGATTTTGCCGGCGCGGGTTGGAGATGCACGCTCATCGCTTGCCGTCCATGGTCAGAGAACCCCCAGCAACATGCCGACCGCAACCAGCGCGGTGACCGCCCAGAAGCCGTCGAGACGGTCGAGAACGCCGCCATGGCCAGGTATCAGCGCGCCAGAATCCTTGACGCCGGCGCGGCGCTTGAGGGCGGATTCAGCCAGATCGCCGCCCTGTCCGAGAACCGAGGCCAGGACTGAAACGACCACCAGCCGCCACGACAGGCTCCAGTCGAAGCCGAGGGTCAGCAACAGCACCCCGGCCAGCGCGCCAGACACGGTTCCGCCAGCGAAGCCGGACCAGGTCTTGCCCGGGCTGACGCGCGGCCACAATTTTGGGCCGCCAAAGGTCTTGCCGGTAAAATAAGCGGCGACGTCAGTGGTCCAGACCACCGCGAACATCCAGAGCAGCACGCCGAAGCCGATCTCCGGCAAATGCCGCGCGGCGACTGGCGTGACAGCCAGAACGGCGCCAACGGCAAAGCCCAGCAGGGTCTGCGCGGCGCCCGCCGCCGAGCGGGTGACAAGAAACCCGAGCCCGATGCTGGCGATGCCGCCAGCAAGAACCGCAACCCCAGGCCTGTCGGCGAAAGCGACGACGCCGGTCAGCCCGACGAGCGCGGCGGCGCCCCAGCCGGCGGCATAACGGCCCTGCGCCGGGATGGACTGGGCCAGGGCGCACCACTCCCGGGCGGCGACGGCGCCGGCCAGGGCCCAAACGATCGCCAGCGGCCAGCCGCCAGTCCAGGCGGAGGCGAGCGCCACCGCGCCAAGGACGATGGCCGACGCCGTGCGAAGCGCCAGCTCCGGGCGTCCACCCCGGGAGCCGCCTGACAGGAAACCGCCGCTCAAGCCTCTTCGCCTCCCCCGGTCTGGACGCCGGTCTCGCCAACGCCGCCAAAGCGCCTGTCGCGCCGGGTGAATTCGGCGATGGCGGCGCCCAGCGCCTCCCCGTCGAAATCGGGCCACAGCACGGGCGTGAACACATATTCGGAATACGCCGTCTGCCACGGCAGGAAATTGGACGTGCGGATTTCACCCGAGGTGCGGATGACCAGGTCGGGGTCGGGCATGCCAGTGGTGTCCAGCATGCGGCCGACCAGTTCCTCGCCGACGTCTTCCGGCTTCAGCTCGCCAGCGGCCGCCAGTTCCGCGATGCGCCGCGCGGCGGCGGCGATTTCCTGCCGGCCGCCGTAGTTGAACGCCACCACCAGGTTGAGGCCGGTGTTCCGGGCGGTGCGCCTTTCCGCTTCATCCAGAATGGCGCGCACGTCATCCTGGAGGCCGCCGCGCTCGCCGATAAAGCGGACGCGGACGTTAATGCGCTCCAGATCAGCGAGGTCACGGCGAAAGAACAGGCGCAACAGGCCCATGAGGGCGCCGACCTCAGCGGCCGGCCGGCGCCAGTTCTCCGAGGAGAACGAATACACCGTCAGATATTGGAGGCCGATGTCGACGGCGGCGCGCACGGTGCGGCGCAGGGCTTCGACGCCGCGCCGGTGGCCCTCGGCGCGCGGCAGGCCGCGACGGGTCGCCCAGCGCCCGTTGCCATCCATGATGATGGCGACATGCCGCACGGCGGGGGCGGCGCCGGCCGCCACATCGCCAGAAGCGGGCGTCGTCAACTTTTCACCTGCAACGCCCATCCGTTTCCTGACCCCAGCCCTGGTTCCGGCAAACCCCATCGTCGCCGGCCCCGGTCCGCCTGTCGCGGACAAACCCGGACGCGGACGCCGGATCTGCCTGCCCCTGCAAGTTAGCGCATTCCCCCGAACTGAAGCGAAATCCGCTTCACCGGGCAAGGCGCCCCGAAGGCCCTCGAGGACCGTCAGACCTGCATGATTTCCTTTTCCTTGGCGGCGACGGTCTGATCGGCCTCCGCAACAGCCTGATCCGTGGCCTTCTGCACCTGGTCGCCAAAGCGGGTCTGATCGTCCTCGCTGATGTCGCCAGCTTTCTCCAGCTTCTTGAGCAGGTCCATGCCGTCGCGGCGCACATGGCGGATCGCGACCTTGGCCTCCTCGCCATACTTGTGGGCGACCTTGACCATTTCCTTGCGGCGCTGCTCGTTCATCTCCGGGATGCGCAGGCGGATGACCTGACCTTCGGTGTTGGGATTGAGGCCGAGGTCCGACTCACGGATCGCCTTCTCCACCGCGTTGACCATGCCGCGATCCCAGACCTGGACGCTGAGCAGGCGCGGCTCCGGCACGGAAATCGTCGCCACCTGGCTGATCGGCGTCGCGGCGCCATAGGCGTCCACGGAGATCGGATCAAGCAGGTTTGCGGAGGCGCGACCGGTGCGCAGGCTCGCGAGATCATGGCGCAGCGCATTGATGGCGCCGGTCATGCGGCGCTTGATGTCTTCAAGATCGAAATTCGCGGTTGTCATATGTCTCGCCCAGGCAATCAGTTTGGTTGGGTGGCGGCGCCGCGGCGCGCCAGGCGGAAGAGGCGGCGACGCCGTCCCCGCCTCCGACAGATCGCAGCTTCATAGCGGCTTTATGCGCCGCGCGCGAGCATCGCGCGTCAGCAAACGAAAAACCGCCCCACGATGCTATTGCGGCGCGACCAGCGTGAATGCGCCCTCGCCGCGCAAGGCGGCGCAAATGGCGCCTGGCGCATGCAGCGAGAACACCAGGATGCTGAGGCCGCTGTCCCGCGCCAGCGCGAAGGCCGCGGTGTCCATCACCTTGAGGTCACGGGCGATGGCCTCCGCGTGGGTCAGGCGGTCGAAACGGATGGCGTGGGGATTGGCGCGCGGGTCGGAATCATAAACGCCGTCAACGTTTGTGCCCTTCAGCAGCACGTCGCACTCCAGTTCGGCGGCGCGCAGGGCCGCGCCGGTGTCGGTGGTGAACCAGGGGTTGCCGGTGCCGCCGCCCAGCACCACCACCTTGCCATTACCCAGATGGTCAATGGCGCGCCGGCGGGCGTAGCTTTCGCAAAGGGCCGGCATGGCGATAGCGGACATGGCCCGGGCGGGAACACCGGCGGCCTCGATGGCGTGCTCCAGCGCCAGGGCGTTCATCACCGTGCCCAGCATGCCGATCGAATCGCCGGCGTTGCGGGTAAGACCGCGCGAGAGACCCTGCACGCCCCGGAAAAAATTGCCGCCGCCGACAACGATGGCGACCTCGAAGCCCGCCCGGTTGGCCGCAGCGATATCAGCGGCGATCGCCGTGAGGGTCTCGCCGTGCAGTCCCGACCCGTTCGGACCGGCGAGCGCCTCACCGGACAGTTTGAGCAGCGCGCGTTTCACCTGCATGCAATCCCCCAGATTTCTGGCCAGCTGGCCGGGCGTTCTCCCGCCAGCCGGGCGAAAGGCGGGCGGGACAGCGTCCTCAAGCTCTGGCGAGCGGACAGCTTCGCCTGAAAAGCCTCTGATGCGCCAACCCCGGCCAAACGGGCCGGGGTCGGGATTACCAGGCGGGTCGCCGCGGCCGGATCGCCAGTTCCGCGATCCGCCCGTCAACCAGCAATAGCGCAGAAGAAGCATTGATCCATCAGATCAAAAACCGACTCCAAACTGCTGTTTATGCTTCAATTTACCTCGAAGCAAACCCGCATCGCGTCTTTGCGCAAGCCTCTTGCGCCAGCCTTTTGCCTCAGCCCTTGGCGGCGGCGGCGACTTCAGCGGCGAAGTCCGGCGCCTCTTCCTTCTCGATGCCGTCGCCCAGACCGTAGCGAACGAAGCCCTTCAGGGCGACCGGCGCGCCGACCTTGCCCTCGGCTTCCTTCAGCACCTGGTTGATGGTCTTCGACGGATCATGGATGAACGGCTGCTCCACAAGGGTGTTTTCCTTGAAGTAGCTCTTCATGCCGCTCTCGACGATCTTCTCGAGCACGTTCTCGGGCTTGCCGGCGTTCTTGTCGCGCAGGATGGCCTTCTCGCGCTCCAGCACCTCGGCCGGGATCGACGCGGCGTCGAGGCCAGCCGGGCTGGTGGCGGCCACGTGCATGGCGATCTGGCGGCCAAGCGTCTCAAGCTGCGACACGTCGCCGGTCGACTCCAGGGCGACCAGAACGCCGATCTTGCCAAGGCCCTCGCCGGCGGCGTTGTGGACGTAGGTGGCGATGAAGCCATTGTCCACGTGCAGGCGGTTGACGCGGCGCAGGTTCATGTTCTCGCCGATGGTGGCGATCAGCTCCTGCAGGCGATCCTTGACGGTGACGCTCTCACCCGGGAAGTGGGCGGCCTCGAGGTTGGCGAGCGTGCCGTCGCCATTGAGGGCGATCTTGGCGGCTTCACGGGCAAACGCCTGGAAGCTGTCGTTGCGGGCGACGAAGTCGGTCTCGGAGTTCACCTCGACGATCGCGGCGGTCTTGCCCGACGACTCAACGGCGACCAGACCCTCGGCGGCGACGCGGCCAGCCTTCTTGGCGGCCTTGGACAGACCCTTCTTGCGCAGCCAGTCGACAGCGGCCTCGATGTCGCCGCCGGACTCGTTGAGCGCCGACTTGCAGTCCATCATGCCCGCGCCGGTCTTCTCACGAAGCTCTTTCACCATTGCGGCTGTAATGTTCGACATGGTCGTCCCCTGAAAATATGGCCAGGAACATGCGTCCGGCCCGGAGCATTTTCAAGCGCGGCTGACGCGGCCTTGCCAACGAAAATGCGTGAAATCAAAAACCTGGGCGTCTTCGCAACCTTGCGCAACCTTGCCTGACGCAAAGCCACAACCCAAGACAGGCAGGGCCCGGCGTTGGTGAAACGCCGGGCCGATCAGTTTCAAAGCCCCCGCCCGGCGACCATCCGGCCACCCGGGCGGATCGCCCTGGAGACGTCAATCAGACCGCGATCAGGCGGCTTCGACGAGCGCGCGCGCCTGGGAAACCCAGTTGTCGCGCTGGATGCGACCATTGAGCTTCAGCTCCGCGTCGAGGCGGGCGATATCCGCGTCCTTCAGGGCGCCGATCTGCCAGTAGTGGAAGACGCCGCCTTCGTTCAGCTTGGCTTCCAGCTCCGGGCCAACGCCGTGCAGCTTGGTGAGATCGTCCGGCGCGCCGCGCGGAGCGGCCAGCGCCTCGAACACCTCGTCAGCGAAAGCTTCGGGAGCGTCGCTCACGACCAGTTCCTCGACGATCGGCGCTTCTTCAGCACCCTGATCGAAGCCCATGTCGCCAGCGCCGCGCGAGATGCCGTCGATGGCGGCGCGGGCGACCAGGTCGCAGTACAGCTGGATGGCGCGGCCGGCGTCGTCATTGCCCGGGACCGGATAGGTGATGCCGTCCGGGTCGCAGTTGGTGTCGACGATGGCCACGACCGGGATGCCCAGACGACGGGCTTCCTTGATCGCCAGCTGCTCCTTGTTGGTGTCGATGATGAACAGCAGGTCAGGCGTGCCGCCCATGTCCTTGATGCCGCCAAGCGCCTTCTCGAGCTTCTCCTGCTCGCGCGACAGCATCAGACGCTCTTTCTTGGTCAGCGCCTGGGCGGCGCCGCTGGAAAGCATCTCGTCGAGCTTGCGCAGACGCTGGATGGAGCCGGCGATGGTCTTCCAGTTGGTGAGCATGCCGCCGAGCCAGCGGGAGTTCACGAAGTACTGGGCCGAATTGCGGGCCGATTCAGCGATGGAGTCGGCCGCCTGACGCTTGGTGCCGACGAACAGCACGCGGCCGCCAGCGGCCACGGTGTCGGACACGGCCTGCAGGGCGCGGTGCAGCATCGGCACCGACTGGGCCAGGTCGATGATGTGAATGTTGTTGCGGACGCCGAAGATGTACTCGCTCATCTTCGGGTTCCAGCGGTGGGCCTGGTGGCCAAAGTGCGCGCCAGCTTCGAGCAGCTGACGCATGGTGAATTCAGGAAGCGCCATGATATTTTCTCCGGTTGTACCTCCGTGGAGCCGAGAAGACCGCCAGCCGGGAAAGCCGCGATCACCGGACAGCCCATTACGCTCATGGGCCAGAACTCCACGTGTGGGATGGCGCGGCTTATAGGCGCCGGACGCCAGTTAGGCAAGTGTCGGGAGCGCCACCGGGCGCAGAAAACCGCCGGAAAACAGCCGCTGACGCAAGGCGCGCCCGAACGTGAAGGCAAAATGTCCCCAAAACGCCGGGCATGGATGACGCACAAGGGGCCGGACGTGGCGCAAGGCGGGCCTGAAGCGGGCCGGGACAGTCGCCGTCATGCCCCGGACGCCAGGCCGCCACGCGGGACGGCCTGTCGACAAGAACGCGCGCGCAAGCGAAAACTGCCCTGCGGACCGGGCCCGGCGGGAATCACCGAGGCGGCGCCCGGCCGATCTCCAGAGCCATTCACGGAGCCCCGGGCAGGCATGGCCTGGCCAGGGCGCTCGCAGGACGCTGGCCGCGAAGCGCCGGCTGCGCTGCTTCCCGCCGCTGGCTCCCGTTCCGTTATGACGCAGGAGCGCCCGGATAACTGACATGACCCAAGATCACGACGCACAGCACCCGTCACAGGCTTCCTGGCAGGCGTTCGCCGCCGCGCTTGTCCAGGCCGGCGCGCCGGAGGCGCTCAACCGCATCGCTGCGGCGCTGGAGCGCGCCTGGCCCGAGCCGCCGCCCATCGCGGATTTTGAGAGCGCCGACGCCTTCGTCTGGCACGCCGCGCCGCCGCGCCTTGCCGCCGTGCCGCACGTCAACCGGGTCGAGATGGTGCTGTTGCAGGGGGTCGACCGGGCGCGCGACCAACTGCAGGACAACACCACGCGCTTCGCCCGCGGCCTGCCCGCCAACAACGCCCTGCTGTGGGGCGCGCGCGGCATGGGCAAGTCCTCGCTGGTCAAGGCAGTGCACGCCGCCATCAACAATGGTGACGGCAATGGCGCCCGGCGAACCGGCAATGACCGGCTGAAGCTGATCGAGATCCATCGCGAGGACATCGCCAGCCTGCCGGTGCTGATGAACCTCCTGCGCGAGGCGCCTTACAATTTCATCGTGTTCTGCGACGACCTGTCCTTCGATTCCGACGACACCTCCTACAAGTCGCTGAAGGCGGCCCTCGACGGCGGCATCGAGGGGCGGCCGCGCAACGTGCTGTTTTACGCCACCTCCAACCGCCGGCACCTGCTGCCGCGCGACATGATGGAGAATGAGCGCTCCACCGCCATCAATCCTGGCGAGGCCGTGGAAGAAAAGGTGTCGATCTCCGACCGTTTCGGCCTGTGGCTTGGCTTCCACAAGTGCAGCCAGGACGAATACCTTGCCATGGTCAACGGCTATGTCAGCCACTACGGCCTCGCGATCGATCCGGCTGAATTGCGCCGCGACGCGCTGGAATGGGCGACGACGCGGGGCTATCGTTCCGGTCGCACGGCCTGGCAATACATCCAGGACCTGGCCGGGCGTCTCGGCCGGACGCTGGAGACCTGAGCCGGCCCGCAAGGGAGGGACGCATGCGGATCGCGCTGCTCGTTTATGATGACATGACGGCGCTGGACGCCGTGGGGCCGTATGATTCCCTGTCGCGGCTGCCTGAAGCCGACATCGTCACGGTGTCGCCGGACGGCGGCCCGGTCACATGCGGCGGCGGCATCGTCATCCAGGCGGCCGCGTCGCTGGACAATGTGGACCGCGCCGACGTGCTGATCGTTCCCGGCGGCATGCCATCTGCCCTGCGCGGCCTGCTGGGGAACGCCGCGGTGATGGAGTGGCTGCGACGGATCGACCAGACCAGCCGCTACACCTGTTCGGTGTGCACGGGCGCCCTGCTGCTGGCGTCGGCTGGCGTGCTGCGGAACCGGGCCGCCGCCACGCACTGGCGCGCCCATGACGCTCTGGCCGCGCTCGGCGCCACGCCAGTCGCGGATCGCGTGCATGTGGACGGCAAATATCTGACCTCCGGCGGGGTGTCCGCCGGCATCGACATGGGTCTTGTGCTCTGCGGCTTGCTGGTTGGGCGCGAACTCGGCGAAGCCATCGAACTCAGCATGCATTATGCCCCGCAGCCGCCGTTCGGTACGGGCGATCCGGCCACGGCGTTGACGCCAGCGCGGCGGCAACTGATTGAGGAGCGCCTCCGCAACTGAACCTGGCGCCTCCCCGTGGGAGCGCCTTCCAGATCAATCAAACAAACGATTGTCCGGCTTCGCGCCGGCAGATTTCCGGGAGTGAATGATGAAAGCCTGGCAGCTTCAGGACGCCTCTGGCCTCGACGGCCTGCGCAAGGTGGAGATTGACCGGCCAACGCCGGGGCGCGGCGAGGTGCTGGTGCGCATCAACGCCGTCTCGCTGAATTATCGCGACCTCATCACGGTGCGCGGCGGCTATGGCTCGCGGCAAAAATTTCCGCTGATCCCCGTCTCCGACGGCGCCGGCGTCATCGCGGAAGTCGGGCCTGGCGTGCGCGGCTGGAACGAAGGCGACCGGGTCATCGGCTCGTTCTTCGAGAACTGGCACGGCGGCGACGCCAGCGCGGAGAAGATGGCGGCGGCGCTCGGCGGCTCGGTCGATGGCGTATTGTGCGAATACCGGGTGTTCCCGGCGCACGCCGTGGTCGCGGCGCCTGCGCACCTCAGCGACGCCGAGGCGGCCTGCCTGCCCTGCGCCGCCCTCACGGCCTGGAGCGCCGTGGTGAAATGCGGCCAGGTGAAACCGGGCGACACCGTGCTGACCCAGGGCGCCGGCGGCGTTTCACTGTTCGCGCTGCAATTCGCCAAACTGGCCGGCGCCCGCGTCATCGCCACCTCGTCCAGCGACGCCAGGATTGAACGGCTGAAAACGCTCGGCGCGGATGAAACCATCAACTATCGCGAAACGCCGGAATGGGGAAAGCTGGCCCGCGTGCTGACCGGCGGTCGCGGCGTCGACATCGTCGTGGAGGTGGGCGGCGTGGGCACCCTCAACGAGTCGATCCGGGCGCTCCGCATCGGCGGCATGATCGGCTTCATCGGCGTGCTGGCCGGCGAGGCCCGCCAGGAGCCGCGCCTGTCGCTCATGGTGATGCAGCAGCAGCGCCTGCAAGGCGTCACGGTCGGCTCCATCGACGACCTGAAATCCATGTGCGTCGCCATCGCCGAAAACCAGCTGAAGCCGGCGCTGGATCGCACCTTCAGCTTCGATGAGGCGCCAGAAGCCTTCCGCTACATGTCGAGCGGCGCGCATTTCGGCAAGGTGGCCATCGCCATCGGCTGACGGAGGATCTGGGCTCCGGCCTGCCTGCCAGCCGGGGGCTCCGGGCGCCGGCGCAAGCAGCCCGGGCAGCGCAGGGGCGCCGTGGCGTCCCGCCCTGCCCGCTGACCCTGGAGATTTGCCTTTCAAACGCAGAAAACGCCCCGGGAGGGGCTCCGGGGCGTTTTCTGTTTCTCCGGTGGGGTCTCAACCTCCGGCGAGATGGGGCATCGGATCCACGGGCGTGGACCCCTTGCGCAATTCGAAATGCAACTGCGGCGTGGAGACGTTGCCGGACTGGCCGGATTTCGCCACCGTCTGGCCGCGACTGACCTTGTCGCCGCGCTTCACCGTCAGTTCGCCGTTATTGGCGTAGGCGGAGACCCAGCCGTTCTCGTGGCGGATCAGCACCAGATTGCCATAACCTTTCAGCTCGCTGCCGGCGTAAGCGACGACGCCGCCCTCAGCCGCCTTGACGGGCGTGCCTTCCGGCAGGGCGATATTGATGCCCTCATTGCCGCTGCGGCCGTTAAAGCCCTGAATGATGCGGCCGCGCGCCGGCCAGCGGAACGACCCGCCGGACGCCTGGGCGGCTTCCTCTTTCACGGCGGGCGCCTGCGGCGCCGCGACGGCGACCTGCTGACGCTCCGGCGCTTTCTGCTCAACCGCCGGCGCCTTGGGCTGGGCCTGGGCGACCGCCCTGGCGGGCGCTTCAGCAACCGGCTTCACCTGCGCGACCGCCTTTGGCTGGGCCTTCGCGGCGGCCTGAGCCTGCACTGCGGTTTGGGCCTGGGAGGCGGCTTTCTGCGTCGCGGCGCCCGGATGGCCGGCGACGGCATGCGCCTGCTGTTGCAGGCTTCTCGGCGGCTGGCCGGCCTTGACCGGCGACTGGACCGCGGCGCGCGAGGCGGCGATAACCTGGGCGGCCCGATCGTTGGCTGAGCCGGCATGCGGCTGGCCGGCGCGCTGCGCGCCCTGGGCCGCATACGTGGCCCTACCCGGGACGGACGCAACGGCATTGGCGGCGCGCGACGCCGGCGCGACTGCATGCTCCACGGCGCGACCGGCCGGCTGGACGGCGCCGCGCGCCGCCGCAACGGAGCTGGCGCCAGGATTGTAAACCGGAATGACAACGCTTGAGCCCGGGGCCAGGCCATTGCCGCCAAGGTTATTGGCGGCGCGAATGGCCGCTGGCGGCACGCCATAACGATCGGCGATGGACTGGACCGTATCGCCCTGCCCCACGGACACCGTGGCGCCGCCGGCGGCGGTCCAGCCATTGGCGCTGCCCGAGATGGCGTCGGGACGGACGCCCGCGAAGCCGGATGAGCCGCTGGAAGAGGGGCTGGACGCGCCAGAGGGCGGAGGCAGCGACGAGGTCTGCACCGCGGACGAGCCGCCGTAAGTCCCGCTGCCGGCCACCCCGTAGGAGCCGCCGCCATAGGCTGGGGCGGCGCCGGGCACGTCGGACGGCGGCAGGCTGCCGGTAGACATGTTATCGGCCCCGCCGATGCCGGCGAAACGCTGGGTATCGGCGGCGCAGGCCGCGGCCAGCAGTGACAGGAGGCTGACGCCAGCTATCCGGGCCAGCGCTCCAGGACGGTTCGTCGGAATCGAATGAGGCATTTGAAATCCACCGGCTACGCAACACACGCAGTTAAAGCGGATTCAGGTTAAGCAACGGTTTCCAACCGGCTCCCCCGGCCCCTTTCTGACCCACCTGGAAGAAAATTCGCACAGAAAACAATAATTGGCGG
>Ga0182744_1001111_pt1 | contig 24136 bp, 21 predicted proteins | sample eDN3rd30CKraftMG_FD_128525 | JGI IMG/M metagenome (GOLD analysis project Ga0182744, IMG submission 128525) | Enriched Miracle-Growth compost microbial communities from Emeryville, California, USA - eDNA 3rd pass 30_C Kraft MG (version 2) (version 2) ... | reverse complement strand
TTCCTTCAATCGCATTGCTTCCTCAATACGAGTCCCCTCTGCCTCAAACTCCATTTTCACACCAATCACCGAATGCTGCTCTTTTAGATCCTTAAGAAGAGCGACCATTTCCTTTTCCATTTTATTCATTTTCAACCCCTCTTTATTTGAGCGTCATAAGTTCTCAGAGAACATATGAGTCTTCAAAAATGATGTCAAATCCCTTCATCCCCTCTGGAGAAGTGGCTTTCTTTTAAAATTATTTGAGAGCGAATGGCTCCTGGCGTCAACATGAGAGTTATTCCTTTTTCTCTCCCAACGGGATACTTCGTACCCATGAATATGCTCATTCCAAAAGAGGACCAAGAATTTATCCTTAGCCAATTAAAAGACTCCGCTCGAACGCTCAGTAATGAACATGTGCTCATCACCGGAGCTACTGGTTTTTTTGGAAAATGGCTCACGCAAAGCCTTCTAGCTATGGACAGGGAGTTGGGACTAAACCTCTCCCTGACTTTGGTCACCCGCAATAAAGAACGCGCTCTCAAAGAATCCCCATGGCTTAAAAAGCAAATAAACGTCGAATGGATCGAATCTGATATTCGAGAACTTAAATCAAAGAAAGTTTACACCACCATTATCCATGGAGCCGCCGCCGCCAGTCGAGACCTAAATGAAAACCATTCCAAAGTTATGTTTGATACCATTGTGGACGGAACAAAGAAGGTTCTTCAACTGACAGAAAACAGCCCCTGTAAAAGGGTGCTATTTATAAGTTCAGGCGCAGTCTATGGAACCCAACCACCCTTATTAAGTCATATCCCAGAAGATTACATGGGCGGACCGGATCTTTACTCGCCTCAGGCGGCATATGCAGAGGCAAAAAGAGCGGCAGAGTTTCTTTGCGCCGCACAATCCCGCACCCAAGGATTTGAGCTCAAAATTGCCCGATGCTTTGCCTTCGTAGGCCCATATCTTCCTTTAGATATCCATTTTGCTGCGGGAAATTTTCTTAAGGAGATTTTAGAAAACAAAACCATTACCCTCTCGGGGGACGGCTCCCCTTACGGTCCTATCTTTACACAGCGGACCTCCTAGTATGGCTTTTAAAAATTCTCCTCAATGGCACAGATCGAACGCCCTACAACGTAGGCTCTGATCAAGCACTTTCAATTTTAGAATTAGCTCAAATCCTCGACAAAATTGGAGAAAAGCTTTATCCAGAAAGAAAGAATTTGCACCAAAGAATTCTTATGACCACCCCGAAAAGCATTCCGACACTTTCTCGCAATATTTACGTTCCTTCTATTAAAAGAGCCCAGGCTGAACTCGGATTGGAGGTGTGGACAGATCTCCAAAGCGCGCTTATAAAAACTCTGAGATGGTATGAAAAGCAAGGATTTCAATGAAATTAAATCACTCATTTTGGCGATCAAAACGCGTTCTAGTTACGGGTCACACCGGATTTAAAGGGTCATGGCTGACCGCTTGGCTCCTAGAAATGGGGGCAGAAGTGCATGGCATTTCCCTACCCCCCATAACCCAACCCAATGCTTTCGAGGCAATGAAACTCCAGAGTGAATGTCATCACCATATTCTGGATATCAGAGATCGTGTTCATTTGGATTCTCTCGTCAATGAGATCGACCCCGAAGTCGTCTTCCATATGGCCGCCCAACCGCTGGTTAGAGAATCCTATGAAAATCCATTGGAAACTTATGAGGTAAATGTCCTGGGAACTGGGAACCTCCTTTACTCGCTTCGAAATGGAAAAAGTGTAAGATCCATTGTCATTGTAACAACGGATAAATGTTATGAAAATAAAGAATGGTGTTGGCCTTACCGTGAGACAGATCCGCTTGGTGGATATGATCCCTATTCCAGCAGTAAAGCCTGTGCCGAAATTATTACTTCCTCCTTCAGAAAATCCTTTTTTTCTGAACGAACTGAAGTCGGTATTGCAACAGCACGAGCCGGAAATGTCATTGGGGGAGGGGATTGGAGCAAAGACCGCCTCCTTCCCGATGCTGTCCGCGCTCACCAAGAAGGACGCTCTCTTAAGGTTCGTTATCCGACCGCAATTCGTCCGTGGCAGCATGTCCTCGTTCCGCTAAGTGGCTATATTTTGCTCGCCGAGAAACTCTGGGATGCACCCACCCAATGGTCTGAGGCCTTTAACTTTGCCCCGAATGAAGAGGATTGTATCTCCGTCGGCACACTTCTTAATAAATTTGGAATGGCTTGGGGAAATTCTCTTGAGTGGATGAGTTTATCCACCAATGAGCCTCATGAAGCCCATTTCCTTAAGTTGGACTCGAGTAAAGCCAAACAAAAATTAGGCTGGTATCCAGTATGGACTCTCACCGAGGCCTTAAAGAATACCGCCGATTGGTATCGTGCTTACTATGAATCTTCATGTGAACTTAGAGAACTAACGAAACACCAGATAAAAAGCTTTCAAATGGATGGGGATAAATGAAAATCAGACTTGCTGATTATGTTGCTGAAAAATGCTCAGCTCTCGGATTAGAACAGGTTTTTATGGTCACAGGTGGAGGCGCCATGCATCTCAACGATGCTCTAGGTCGACAGAAAAATTTAAAGACTGTTCACTGCCATCATGAACAAGCCTGCTCTATGGCCGCTGATGCCTATTTTAGAGTCTGCGGAAAGCCTGCGATTGTAAATGTCACCACTGGGCCGGGCGGAACAAATGCTCTGACGGGGGTTTACGGAGCTTACACTGACTCCATAGGCATGGTCGTAATTTCTGGCCAAGTAAAAAGAGAAACATTGGTTCACAATACTGGATTGAACCTACGTCAACTTGGAGATCAAGAAGTTGACATCGTTAGAATGACACAATCCATTACAAAGATGGCCGAAGTGGTTGAGGACCCAGCATTGATTCGATACCAACTTGAAAAAGCCCTTTTTGTGGCCCAAGAGGGAAGACCCGGACCAGTGTGGCTCGATATTCCAATAGATGTTCAAGGGGCCCAGATCGATCCCGAAACTCTTGTAGGTTTTACGCCGACAAATTCCCAAACTACTGGAAATGAACGGTGGAGAAAAAATACTGAACAACTTTTCAAAGCCCTGCAAATAGCAAAACGTCCTGTAATTATGGCTGGCGGAGGAGTGAGGATTTCCCAATCACACCCTCTCTTCATTGACTTTATTGAAACATTGCAAATCCCAGTAACAACATGTTGGAATGCCCATGATGTTTTATGGTCAGCTCACCCACTCTATGTTGGAAGACCCGGGACAATTGGTGACCGAGCTGGCAATTTTTCCGTTCAAAATGCTGATTTAGTCCTCGTTCTAGGATCCCGTTTGAACATCCGCCAAATCAGTTATAACTGGCAGAGCTTCGCTCGTAATGCCGTAGTTGCAATGGTTGATATTGATGACCTGGAATTAAAAAAGCCCACCCTTTCTATCGATATTCCGATTCACGTAGATCTTAAAAATTTCTTTCTTTATATGAAAGACCTATCCAAAGGATATGAACCAAAGCATCAAGAATATCTCGATTGGTGTCGAGAAAGATCGGAGAAGTATCCCACAGTACTTCCCGAATATTGGGAAAATACAGAATCTGTAAATCCGTATTGCTTTGCGAAGACTCTCACCGATCATCTTGAAGAAGAGGAGATCGTTGTGACCGGTGATGGAACCGCTTGCGTAGTCACCTTTCAAGCCGCAACCATAAAGCCCGGACAGCGCCTATTTACCAATTCTGGTTGTGCCGCAATGGGGTTTGATCTTCCCGCCGCCATAGGAGCCTGGTTTGGCTCCAAAAAAGAGCGCATCATCTGTATAGCCGGAGATGGAAGTATGATGATGAATTTACAGGAATTACAGACAATTTATCATTACAAAATTCCTATCAAACTTTTCGTATTAAACAACCAAGGCTATCACTCAATCCGGCAAACTCAAAAAAACTATTTCCCAGATAATATAGTTGGTTGTGGCACTGAAAGTGGGCTTAGCTTTCCTAGTTTACAAAAGCTCGCCGCCACATTTGGATTTGAATATAGTAAGATATCCAATCATTCCGAACTCAAACAGCAGATCGATATCACCTTAAACTCTCGACACCCAGTTCTGTGCGAAGTTATTTTAGACCTCAACCAACAATTTTCCCCCAAACTTTCCTCTAGAAGACTTTCTGATGGCCGTATGGTTTCATCGCCGTTGGAAGATATGGCGCCATTTCTAGACCGCAAGGAACTAAAGGGAAATATGATTGACTCTACTACTAAACTTGAAACCAATAGAGGTTAACAATGGATCCCAAAAAAATATTCCTTTTTAACTCATGTCTGCCAACTTCAGGAGCCACAACTGAAGATTCATTAAATCAACTAGGCCCTTCTCTCAATAATTTTAGAGGTAGGAATATCGGAAATGGCTATATCTCTTATTCAATCTTAAAGATACTTTTCGGAAAAGCCGTCAAGGTGTCGCATATCCCCAATGCATGGGAGCACAATCTAACGCCAGAACTTGCAAACAACATCAATAAAAATTTTTCCCACCTCATTTTTGTAATGCAGGACTTTATAAGAGAACACTTTGCTGTTTTGCCATTTGATAAGATCACAAATTTTCTAGAAATGATTAACATACCCATAGTTCCAATAAGCTTAGGGGCAAATTCATTCAATGGTTACGATATAACATTGAAAGAGCGATTGACAGAGGACCAAATTACATTCCTAAAAGTAATATCAGAAAAATCACAATCAATAGGAGTCAGGGGGCGATATACAGCAGAAATTCTAAACAGTCTTGGAATCAAAAATGTTAAGATCGTAGGATGCCCCAGTTTTTTTGAAAGTGGTCCATCGAGATCTATTCAAAAAAATAAATGGGACAAACATAAAGTTATCACAACTGGGATGTTCTTTAACCAAAATCTAAATGACAGCATCCACCTTCTACAAGACGAAATGTATCTCATAGACAGCCTTTACTTGAATCAAAAATTGGCAAAAAAAGCTTTCAAAAGCCAAGAAGAGCTTCCCTTCAATGAACATGATCTATCCACATCCCTTCATCTATTGAATAAAGCATACATGAATAGACTTGAATTTTTTCTCGATTTCGAAAAATGGATCGATTTTTTCAAAGGCCGTGAAATATGTCTCTCCATTGGCTCAAGGCTTCATTCTTCGATCTTCTCGATTAATCGAGGAGTGCCCGCCATTGTAACCAATTCCGACTCAAGAGCAAAAGAGACTTGCGAATTCCTAAACATAGAACACAATCCGAGCCTAAATTACGAAAGTGACTTAGAGGAAGTTTTTGAAAAACTCGATCTGTCGAAAATGAATAATTCATACGAAAGACTCTATGAGAATTTTATTTCCTATCTGAGAGATCATGGCCTCTTTGTGGAATCTAAAAGCAGCTCTCACGAAAATTTTGAATTCACACAACCGATAAAACAGGAAGAAGACAAGATTCGAGAAATTATAAGCAAAGATATATCTGAAGTCGCGGAAAAATTTAAATTGCTTCAGAATGAAGTTTATCAGTGTAGAGTTTTTCAAGATTGTAGATCAGTTCGCATTATCAGGAAGCTTCAAAATATTTTAAATAAAAATCCACGACTACATGAAACTCTAAAATTAACCCGAAGGATTTTAAAATAGTCATCTTAAAGGATTTTTTATATTTCCCAAACCTTCCAAGGAGTTTTTTTCATTCCCCAAAGATCCTCTAAATAGTTTTTATCCCTCAAGGTATCCATTGGCCTCCAAAACCCCTTGTGAAAAAATGCATGGAGTTCTCCATCACGAGCCAATTTTTCCATTGGGCCTCGCTCCCAAATGGTTTCGTCTCCTTCAATCAATTCAAGAACCTTTTTATTCAGAACAAAAAAGCCTCCATTGATCCAGCTTCCGTCGCCCTCAGGCTTTTCCTGAAAACTGAGAATACGGGTTCCATCTAAGTTTAAAGCACCAAAACGTCCTGGAGGTTGAGTCGCTGTCACTGTGGCCATACGACCATGGCTCTCATGAAATTTAATCAAAGATTGAATGTTTAAATCACTCACTCCATCCCCATATGTCAGACAGAAATCTTCGTTATCGTTTAGATAATCCCCGATTCTCTTAATCCGACCACCAGTCATGGTGGACTCTCCGGTATCAATCAATGTTACTTTCCAAGGTTCAGATTTGATCTGGTGCACCTCCATTTTGTTGGAGGACATGTCAAAGGTAACATCTGAGGTATGAAGAAAGTAATTCGCAAAATACTCCTTAATTACGTAGCCCTTATAACCGCAGCAAACGATGAAATCGTTCAGCCCATAATGGGAATAGATTTTCATAATATGCCAAAGGATGGGCTTTCCACCAATCTCAACCATAGGCTTTGGTTTGAGATAACTCTCTTCACTAATCCTAGTCCCCAAACCACCGGCCAATAGCACAACTTTCATATCTCTTCCTCCAAAACGATAAATGTATATAGATTTTTAAGAGGGAAAGAAAGTCCTTTGCCTAAAATGGCTCTCTATTGATAAGGTGCCTAAAAAATGAAGGAGCTTAAGATAAATGTTTCTCTCTAAAGAAGATGAAAAATCGAGAAAATCCATTATCAAGATGGCGAGGGCACATTTTCAAGCTCATAATGCCACCCCCTCTTTTGCTCCTGGAGAAACTTATATTCCTGTAACAGCCAAAGTCGTGGATCAAGATGATCTCGCCCATCTTATTGACGCGTCGCTTGATATGTGGCTCACAGCAGGGCGCTATGCACGTGTTTTTGAAGCAGAATATGGGAAATTTTTTGGTCGCGTTACCAAAGCCCTCCTCGTCAATAGTGGCTCGAGCGCAAATCTCGTTGCCATTTCTTCACTTGGCTCTCCAGAACTAAAACGCTTTCGCATGAATCCCCTTCAACCTGGCGATGAAGTTATCACCGTTGCCGCAGGATTCCCCACCACCGTAAATCCTATTATTCAAAATGGATGGAAGCCTGTTTTTGTAGATGTGGATTTGAAAACAATAAATGCTCTTCCGGAAAAAATCATGGAAGCCAGGACCCCTAAAACTCGCGCCGTGGTGTTAGCCCACACTCTTGGAAACCCTTATAGGGCAGATATTCTTTCACAATGGTGTAAACAAGAAGAGATTTTTTTAATTGAAGACTGCTGTGATGCCCTTGGCTCCACCATTAACGGCAAACCTGTTGGAAGTTTTGGCGAATATGCAACAAGCAGCTTCTATCCCGCTCACCACATCACCATGGGTGAAGGCGGGGCCGTCATGTCCAAAGACGGAAGATTTACTAAAATCGCTGAAAGCATAAGGGACTGGGGTCGTGCTTGTTGGTGTGAGCCGGGCAAAGACAACACATGTTCAAAGCGTTTTGGCTGGCAGCTGGGAGAACTTCCAAACGGTTACGATCACAAATATACGTACTCACACGTTGGTTATAATTTGAAAGTAACAGATATGCAGGCTGCATTGGGAGTCTCACAATTAAATAAAGTAGAAAATTTCATTGAAGAGAGACGGAAAAACTGGAATTACCTCTATAATGGAATAAAATCATCTCCTATTTTGGCAGAAAATTTTATACCGGTGGAACCAACTCCTGAAACAAATCCAAGTTGGTTTGGCTTTCCCATTTATTGCCGCGAAGGACTTTCTAGGAAAGATGTGGTCACAAGTTTGGAGGAGAAAAAAATTGGAACTCGCCTTTTGTTTGCAGGAAATCTTATTAGACAACCTGCCTATCAAAATGTCGAATTTAGAATTCATGATAAACTGGACAATACAGATAAAATTATGAGTGATCTTTTTTGGCTTGGTGTCCACCCTGCTCTGGATCAGACACGAATGGATTACATGCTTGAACAGCTGGAGAGCACTGTTTCCAAATGAACCCTTTCGTTCAAATTTTTATCCTCAGCCACAACCGCGTGGAATACGTCAGGGAGTGTATTGATTCAGCCTTAGCTCAAAAATACTCTCATTTCGAAGTTATTCTTTCTGACAATTCTGACAACGACGAGGTAAAGAATGCAACCATCCACTACCTCAAAAATCCTTATTTTAAGTACATCAAACGAAACCCGTCTCTTTCTGCATTAGAGCATTTCAATACTCTTCTGAACGAACCCACTGGCAACTTTTTCATGCTCTTTCATGATGATGATGTTCTTCTTCCAGATGCCATAACCAAAGCAATTGAAGTCTTCAATAGACAACCTAATCTCGTTGCTGTTGGGGGAAACGCTTTCTTTATTAATGAACGACAAAAAACATTTAGATATTTTAGCACTCAACTAAAAAAGAGAGACGTTCTTGTATCAAATATCGACAGATTTATATATGCCTATATTAAAATAAAAAGAGATTACCCACCTTTTCCGTCCTACATTTACAGAACATCCAAAGTGAAAAGCCTCCAAATTAATCCTCAGTTTGGAGGGAAGTATGCCGACGTTTCTTTTTTGGCACAACTATGCAAGATCGGCTCCCTTTACTGGATCCATGATCCCATTCTCCACTACAGAGTGCATTCATCCAATGATTCTGCTTCTATTTCCATTAGTCATATTTTGAGTTTATGCAAATTCTTTTTAAAGGAGAGCCCGACAAACAGATCTCTTATAACTAAATACAAACTCAAACAGTATGCTGTCTGGACTTATCAAAGGCTTGGAGGAAAGGTGCAGGGTCTCTCTCCGAAGAGAGATTTTGTCATCATGAAGTCTGTCCTTCTCTTCTTCTTGACCCACCCCATGAATTTTATAATTTATGCAATCAAGTTATTTTTAGGAAAATAGTGCCTCCTTTCATCAGCCTCCACATTTTTTTTCACATTAACGATAGATTCATTTACTCTTTAAATCATGATCGCACTCCTCTCCACACTGATCGCTGGAAGCGCTCTGGGACCCATCACCTCCCAGCTGCTCCTAGATTTATCCATGGTTTCAATATGGATCTGCCTCCCGTGGGAACGGTGTATACTTCACAAAACGTCGCCCCACTTCTTTAAAAAAACAGGAATTGAGTGGTTTTTTATCGGATATTTTCTGGTCTCCGTCCTGAGCTTAGCGATCAACGCTCCCGACCCAAAACCCTGGTTTTACTCTTTAAGAAAGTTCACTTTCATTTTTGATTTTTACCTTCTGATTTGGGCCTCTTCACAAATGTCCGGAAATTTAAAAAACTGGTTTTATTTTTTTTGTTTTGCCTCAATTTTGCCTAATGTTTATGCATTCACTGCCTTCGCTCATGGAAGAGACTTTATCTCCGGTGAACCAACGGAAGGGAGACTGACGGGCCTTGTCCATAGTGCCACATACCACGCCCATGCCAATGGCGTGATCCTTGTGTTTTTTGGAGTACTGGGCATTGGGCTCTGGTACTCAATTTCTCCGCGCTTAAAAGTCTTCCTTCTTTTTTCTTTAGGAGTGTTGGGCACGAGTGTCTTTTTGACCTACACACGAGGCATATGGATCTCCGTGGCTTTAACCACCTTACTCTTTCTCTTTATTTTGAGTTGGAGGCATTTCATCGCGGGCGCTCTTGGGCTTGCGGCTCTTTTCCTTCCCCTTTTCTACTTTATCCCCATGGCCCAGGAAAGGGTCGAAACACTTCTTCAAGGCACCTCTGGAATTGGCATCAGACAAAACCTCTACAAAGCATTCTGGCTCATGTTCAAAGATCACCCTTTCATCGGCATCGGCTACTGGGACCAATACCGCCAGATTAAGGATTATTGGCCCCGCTTAGGTCTTCCGGCCGATTATTTTACTTCCCATGCCCACAACCAATACATGAACGTGCTCGGCACCACGGGGGCTTTAGGGCTTTTCTTTTTCTTAAGCATCATCGGCTATTTCCTATGGACCAACATTCAGCTTTACCGAAAGGCCAAAGACCAAGTTTCAAAAGTCTTTCTGCTGGCCTGCCTTGCCGCCCAAGTGGAGTTTTACCTGGCCTGTGTGACGGATGTGACCTTCGAATACGCAAAGATCCGCGCTCTGATTCTGCTCGTATGGGCTCTTCTTATTTCATACCGAAGGGGGCTTTTAAAACCGTACTTTCCTGTTAAAAACAAAGACCCATTGTCGACCGACTTCCCATGACTGTCTAAGCCATGGGGAGCCGATCAGTGCTCGCAACCACTAGAACATCAAATAAATAGGTCTAGTTTTCGACAAAGAGCTTTGACTTCATTTAATATTAAACAATTATAAATGATAAACAAACTCAAAGGAGAAAGCATGAAATTCTTGGTCATGGCTATATTTGGCATTGGTTTAGGCGCAACCACGACTGCGCAAAGTTTGGGCATATCGGGCGGTGGATTTGCTGCGCCCACGATTGATGGAAAGGAGAATGTCTATAACCCAACCGTCGGAGAAATTATTTACGACTCTTCTGACGGGGCCTTCTATGGCCGCAACCAAAGTAGTGGGTGGGTGGCTTTTTCAGGAACCACTTCAGGAATGCCGATTGGCGCTATTCTCACCTTTGCGGGGCCAAACTGTCCAAATGGCTTTCTTTCTGCAGATGGAGCTGCCATCAGCAGGACTACTTATGCTAATCTTTTCGACGTTTTGGGTACAAGTCATGGAAGTGGCGATGGAAGCACAACGTTTAACATTCCTGATTATAGAGGGCGATTTTTAAGAGGCGTTGATGATGACGCTAATAGAGATCCAGATGATTCAACGAGGACGGCTATGAATCCGGGAGGAAATGCCGGGGACAACATCGGATCCGTGCAGGACGATGCTTTCCAAGGTCACAGGCACCCCCAAACTCCAAATGCCGTCAATCAATCCCTTGGGTACTCCCAAGGAAATGATGGGTTCTCTCAAGCCAATGCGAATGGATCCATAAACAACGCTTTAAATAGTGGAGACCCCATAACGGATGGAGCCAATGGAACTCCCAAAACGTCTTCTGAAACTCGCCCCACAAATGCTTATGTAAATTACTGTATTAAATACTAAGGTCAAAAATGAAGGCAGAAAGCCGCATACCTTAACCGTGAATAAACGGCCCAGCGTGCCTGGGCCTATCTTTTTCCTAAAAAAAGCGAGTGTCCGAATTCAATAAAGACTCGTCGCATTAACAAATTCCTACGACTTTATCCGCTTCTTCCCCTGAGATAAGGTTCGTCCTTTTGAGGTCATGTTGAAACCCACACCAAAAATAGAAGAGTTCTTCTTTAGCGAAAGTGAAAGAAGAGGATTACTTAGAAAATGGAAGGAAAGAATTTTTAAGAAGCTCCGTTCGCCGGAGATTGAATTCTTTCTTAAAACCAACGACATCATCTCCACCACTCCCCTTCTTGAAGGCTCCCATGAACCTCATATGGTCGCCCTTTACAAGTGGTGCGCTCACCAAGGCTATAAAGATTTTTTCATCGATATTGGCGCCAACATCGGTCTTAGTTCCTGTCCCGTTTCCGAAGACTTCGACCATCTTTATCTTTTCGAACCGAATCCTTTGGCTTTTAAAATTTTAGAGGTCAATACGGCCTGCGCCCGGCAAAGCGAGCGCTTTTCCCTTTTTAATTTCGGACTTGGTTCCCATGACACCACTGTTAAATTGACGATCCCCAAACACAACTGGGGCGGAGCCTTCGTTCAAAATGAGGACAATCATTATTCGGATAAAATCCTCGCCGGGAAAGACGGGTTTTCGAAAATAGAAAAATCCAACTACATCGACGCCTCTGTGGACCTCAAATCCTGTGAGGCCATTATGACAAAGATCTTTCAAGAAATTTCTCTTCGCGGCGACCGCAAGGGTTTCATCAAAATCGACGCCGAAGGTTTCGAGCCCATCATCCTTAGGGGAATCGCCACCGCCCTTCCCAAAGATATGTCCCTGTACATCGCCTTTGAAAATTGGGATTCTGATTTCAACATCCATGAAATCGAAAAGCTTTTCCAAAACAGATGCACTTCCTACATTCTCAAAAGAACGGTCAGCCTTAGAAACTCCTATGTCCCACCATTGAGGCCTCTGATTTATTTGATGGGTGTCCTTTTTAACTTTGAGGGCCACCGCCATCGGATGCTTCCTCTTTCCAACGAAGAGGGCACCCCCAAAGGGGACATCATTTTAAGTATTCATCCGACGTAAACCGATGCGGAATCATTTTTATTCGGCCCATCCGGCCTCTTTGAGATCATTCCAATTTCTGTACGCGGCGTTCATGGAACATCCCAGAATCTTTGCCGCTCCATAGGCCGTGTCCGCGACCTTCAAGAACTTTGTGGTGGCTATATCGGCCCTCAGATTTACACCGAAAAGAAGCCTTAACCTCAGCCAGGAATTTAATTTAAAGATTCTTTCGCGCGCCAGTAGTTTTTTCGGGTCTTCCGGCATGATCGGGGTCACGTGTATGCCGAATTTCAAAAAATCGGAATCCTGTCCGCTTCTTTTTATAAAAACCTCAGCGTCCTTGAGATCAGACGTTTTCCCCTCCAATTTTTTTGTGACCAATGAAACGACCGTTTTCCACCGATGATCACCAAAGACGATGCATTTAAGAGCTAGTGCTCCCAAGATCGCCAAGGCATTAACATCTAGATTTTTAATTTGCGGTTTTAACTTTTCAATATGAACAAATGTTGAATATTCTTGAAGCCATAGAAGGGCCAAGGAAATCATTTTTTTGTCTTCCGGAAATTCCCCTGAACTCACAAGCTGAATGATGGCCGTTTCCGGATCACATTCCATTGAATTTCCGGATGCAAATGCCACCCCTAAAGAGGCCCATTGATCCCTTAATAAGTTCCTACGAGCCATAGCCCATTTTCCTTCTCAATCGGCCTTTATTATAACAGTATCATACTCTTATAGATAATAGTGTTCATCGACCTTTAAGAGCCAAAGACTTTATTTTGCTCAAAATTAGCTATGTAAAACCAATACTTGCGCCTGTCCGCAAAACGGCCACGAGGGGGACGCTCCATCGAGATCACCTCGTGCAGGATGGGGAAAAAGGTCTGTTTTGCGTAGGGGAGCAAGTTTTGGTTTTGTCCCGGACCCGCTCGCATCTCATTTTCTAAATAGGTCCTAATATTGCATAATTGTAATTAAATAGAGCCTTTGATAGACACAGAGGCGATATATTGAGTTTAACCATATTTTCTGTCGAAAATAGTGGAATTTTGAGGAATATCTGACACCAGGAGGCACCAAATGACGGAAGTTGAAAAAGAGAGGCTCAATGCCGGTGCACTCGACTACCAAAAACAGGAAGAAGAAATGGAACAACAAATCAGAGAAGAAATTGAGAAAACTCTTCCTCATTTAACCCCCGAAGCTAAAGAAGCCGTGCTTCGCTCACGACTAGGTATCTGGAAGGGCACTGAAACCACCCAACTCGTTAAAGGTGACTTGGGCAAGAACGCCGGAAAAAAAATAAAGGATTCTCTTTTTTGACCCCTCCCCAAGCCCTGTTTTTCGACGCCTCCATTTTAATTGGCCTTTTCAACAAAGATCGCTCGGAAATGGACCTCGCCGATCAAGCCTTCAAATATGCAGACACACTTCCACACGCCGCAAGACTTGTTGTAACTCCATGCCTCGTTGAGTTGTTTTTTAAAACACGAAAGATCCTGGCCCCTAAAGACATTCAATATAACTTCAGACTGCTCAACATAGAACTCTATCCAACGACAGAAACACGTGAGAGAGAACTCTTTAAAAAATATTGTGAATCAACCTACAAAAAAGAATACGACTTCGCCGATTTTTATATGTGTGCCGTCGCCTTGGACTTTAACCCCACAGAAATTTTAACTTTAGATAGAGATGATATCGGCCTTGCCATGTCTCGGGCCCATGGGACCTTCAGCAAAAAACCTCACTTTAATATACGACAATTCCCTTAGCCGATCGCTACTTCCCTTCACACGACAGCACTTCCTGCTGGCGCATGATTTGGGCGGCTCCTTGGCGCAAGGTGGAAAGCTCGGTGGGATTTAAGGAGGGCAATAGATCCTTATGCTCCCCAGGGTCTTTTTCAAGGTCGTAGACCACTTCGCCCAGGCGGGCTCTTTCGAAAATATATTTATACGGCCACTGGATATCGGCGACGTAACCGCCTGAATAAGGCTGCACCAGGTAAACCGTATCACCCTTGGCGGCGAGGTCTTTTGAAAAAATAGATTTTCCGACAAAATCCGTGGAGCCTGAAAAGCCCGCCAAGTCCAAAAGTGTGGCCGCCAGATTCACATGGGAAAAGGCCCCGTGAGGAGTTTCGGCCTTCAGAGTTCCCGCCTTAAGGCCGCCATTGGTCTTTCTAAAATCCATGATCAAAAGAGGAACGCCGAAGTTTTCATTAAACGCAAAATTTTCGTTGTGAAAACTTCCGTGCTCTCCCAGGGGAAAGCCGTGATCTCCGGTCACAATCAAAACCGCGTTCTTTCCGAAAGGACTTTTTTTCAGCTCCTCCACCAGAACTTTTAAGGAATCATCCACCATCTTTAGATTATTTAAATAAGCTTCTCTGCGGTCTTTCGGTTCCGGGTAAAACGCCCTGAGGGACGGCGGAAGGCCCGTGAAAGGCTGATGACTGGCAATCGTCGCCAAGCCGACAAACAAGGGCTTATCCGGGGATTTGTGCTCTTTTAAATAGGCAAAAGCTCTCTTATAAAAATAATCATCCCTTAAGCCCCACCCATAACAGGGATCGGTTTCTTCCGAACAAGCCTTGGCCAACTGCGGATAGTCCTCGATCCCGTGCTGAAGCAAAAAATTTCTTTCGTTGTCAAAACCCATGTCCCCGTGGGCCTGGGCGAAAAAAGTTTGATAGCCGTACTTTTGAAAATAACTGGGAACGCACACGATGGAAGCACAGTTGCTGCTTCGGTATTCGATGGTATTCAAGCTCGGCACCTGCCCACACAGCGCGGAGAAATGCCCCTTCCCCGTCTGCACCGAAGGGCTGAAGTAATGGGGCAGGTAAACGTTTTCCTTGGCCAGTGCATTGAAATACGGCGTGTATTCCCTTCCGTCCGTGTGCCGTTGATTGATGAATCTTCCGTTGAAAGATTCCACCATCACCAAAAAAATATTGGGCTTTTGAGCCGCCGGAAAATGCGTTTTCACTTCAACGGGCGGCAGAAGAGAGTGCTTTAAAGCCGCATCATCCAAAACCGTGTGCATGGGAACGTACCAGCGGTAAACGCTGCGCCCGAATCGGCTGAACTGATCGTGGGAATAGCTGATCTGAGTGACCAGGGCCAGCCCCAAAGCGGCGAACACCGCACTCACCGGCCACTTAAAACGCGGGCGCGCGCGGCTGGGAGAATCAAAATGGTAGCTGAAAAAAATCATCACGGCGGCAAAAACGCTCCAAAACACATTAGCAGCGATGAACACTCCGTAAAGAAGCTTCGCCGTTTGAAAAAACCCATCCGCATTGTCCACGGCGTGCCAGTTGTTGGCGATGATGGCGAAATCCAAGCTGTAACCGGTGTTGCGCTGGTAATAATTCAAAAGCGTGTAGATCAAAGCCAAAAAGGCATTCACCCAGCGCGCGTATTTTTTCGGAAAAAGAACATCTACCAGGAAAAACACCGACAGCAAGAACAGATAAGACATCAACATGATGCTGATGTTTCCGGCTTGTAAAGTCTGCTTCCAGCCGCCGTTGGCGAAATGCATGTCTAAAATAAGCCCGAAATAAAGAAGAGTGATCAGAAAAAAACGAAGAAGCATTAAACGCGGGCCTCATTTTGTGGAGAGTTAAAAACTTTTGAAGCAGCGGCGGTGACGTCCTCCCCGCGGATGTCGTTCACGTTCTGCTCCTTTTGATCGGCTCTTGGAACGGAAGTGACCATTTCAAACTTCGTTCCGTAAGGATACCAGCTGATCGTGCGCTCCTCCGTAGGAAAGGCATCGGAGCGGTAAATGGCCACCAAAGGCTTTTTTAGAGCGCAGGCCATGTGCACCACCGATGTGTCCACGGACACCACAAAATCCGCCCTTTCGATAAAACGACAGGTGTCGAAAAAAGCGGTGCACGCGGGAAAAAGAGTCCATGCGAAAGGCGCTCCCCCCTTTTGCTTCCACTCTTTCAAAAGATTCATGTCCCCTTTGTTGGCCACGGACACTAAGAGATGCTCTGGAAAACTCCGATGAAGAGCGTGAAGGACTTCTTTCAATTTGGCTTCAGTCAGACTTCTCAAATGCGGCTGAATCCCCGCAAAAGAGTTCACCACGATGATTTTTGGACTTCCTTTTTCAGCAAGAACTCCATCGACGGTGTCTTTGTTTTTCTGAGGAACCTTAAGAACGTAAGAGAGATCCTGTTCCTGAACTCCGATGACCGCCAAAGCTTTTTTGTACCACTCGGTCACGTGATCGCGTTTTTCATCGAACTCCACATGATGGGAAAAAAGACGGTACTTGGGATTTTTAAAAGCGATCTTTTGATGGGCTTTCAAAGATCCCGCCAGATGAATGACCTTGGGGGAAATCAAATTCGAAGTGTCAAAGAGCACGTCAAAAACTTGCCCCTTCAGTTGGCGCACCACTTTTAGGGACGGTCCTATTCCTTTTGCAACCGGGATCACCTTTAAGAAGTCCAGGGTTTGATAAACAATGGCCGTCTCCGGAGCGGTCAGAACGGTGATTTCCGCCTTTGGAAAGTGTTCATGAAGCACTCGCAAAAATCCGGTGGAAACGATGGAATCCCCGAGCTTTCGGTCCAAGCGTAAAACCAGAATTTTTTGAATGTCTTTAAGGTCTTTGGATCCGAGGGTACGAAACGGTCTGCCGAACAAAGAGGTCATCAACCACCGGCGAAAATCCCTCATGGCGTCAACAAGGGCATGATTGTAATACCGAAACCCTTGTTTAAACCTTTGGGTCAAAGCACTCATCTTTTTAGTGACTCTTTCTAAAGGCGATCAGCAAGAGCTGCTGGCCCTCCCAAGAGTCGTCGGGCCTTTCGCAGTCCATGAATCGATAAGTAAACCCTTCATCCTTCAGCGCTTTCAGAATAAAAGCCAAGTCATTGCCGGGATTTTTTTCCGACATATGAAACTCAATCAAGCCTTGGGTGATGAAAGAGAGCTTTTCGGACTGCACGAGATCGCGAAAAACTCCCGTCTCCCCGCCTTCAATGTCCAATTTCAAATAATCAACCGGCTCGGTGATGTAATCGCTGAGCTTTCGCGTTTCCACTTCCTCAAAACTGCCCAGTCCTCTTGAATTCAAAGAGGCTCCCAGATCACAACCATCGACTGAATTTTTATAAAATCTGACCTTTAAGCCCGCTTCATCGGACAGAGCGTATTTTTCAATGCGCACGTCGCTTAAGTGATTTTCCTTCAAGGTTTCCATCAGCTTTTTGTGCGTCTCTTCGGAAGCCTCGAAACTTAAAATTTTCGCCTGAGGATAAAGGCGTTTAAAATAAAGAATGGCAAAGCCGATGTTGCCGCCGCCGTCGATGATGACCGGATCCGGGCGCTCGGAGCGGAAAAAATAAATCTCTTTTAAAAAGATCTCTTTGAAAAGAAATCTCCAGGTGCGGGAATGGATTGGAATCTTCAAGCCTTCGGAAGCGCCAAAGCGCTTCCCGATCTTGGATTGAGCTTTCAAAAGAACGTAAGCGGCCTTTTTTGTGAAGCTGACTGAAGTCATGAGGGCTCTATTTCCCGGGACGCCCCCCTCCAAGTCAAGGCCCCCAAGAGGAGCGCGTGGCACAGGGAGTCAATCTGGCCGCGAATCAATACAAAGCCATCACCTGCTGAAGGAAGGTCTTGTTGTCGCCGGAGAGGAGCACTCCGGAGTTGAAGCCGTCATGTCCTTGGGTGTGCACGCCCACAACCAGGCTTTCACCGCCGGGGCCGGGCACGACGAGGGCGCTTCCGCTCATACCGCCGAAGGTGTCGCAGCGGTACTGGGGCCTCAGAGGAAGTTGGTTCGGGACATAAAATGTGCAGGCGGCGTTCCACATGGTGCCGAGGAGTTTGTCCCCCGGATAGCCGGTGATCGTGCCCGGGGCGGTCCAACCGCCTAAAGCGGAGGGGGATTTTTGAAAGCCCTGAATATCCCAACCGATGTTGAGCCAGCCGGTCCGTAAACCCACCGGCTCTTTCAAAACCAAAACGGCCAAATCCTGGCGGTCATCCCCGGCCAAGTAGCTGGCCGGCACATGGATGCGCTCCACTTCGAACGCGCCGAGGCCCTGGGACACACCATTTTTACCCGGGCTGAAGGTGCTGACGGGCATGTTCTGTTTGGTCTCCTGATCATAAACGCAGTGACCCGCCGTCAAAACCAAGCGCGGGGCAATCAAAGTGCCCGAACAAAAATCCTGCACCTGACCGAACACCCGAAACGCCGGACTGAGGGAGTTGGAAACAGGCATGCGGCTGACTTCGCCCACCACCACGGCCTGGGCGGAGGAAAAGCTTAAGGAAAGAATGAGAAATAAAAAGATTTTTTTCATGGGCGGGGGCTTTTGCAAAACCCTCGCCTGAACGCGGACAGGACTCAGCGGTTGGCGCCCTTCCCCTGCTGTCGAGCCTTTCGACAGGCTTGGTAAAGGGTTCAGGACAGAGGCGGGGTTATTGACTCGTCGCTCCGGCGGAGGGCGCGCACCGGCGTGGCGTAAAATTGATAAACCGCGTGGGTCAGGGCTTTCCATAGCCGTCCTTCCTCATAGGGATTGTCCTCGATGCCCGTGGCGACATCATTGATGGAGGTCGCCATTCCCCCGTCCGTGCGGAAGAGAAAATCCCAAAACCGAAAGGTCTCGCCGAAATTTCGGTTCAACACGCTCATTTCTTTTGAGTGATGCATAAAGTGATAGCGCGGACTGACCAGCAGCCATTTTCCCAGCCATCCAAGATCAGTGTCCACCCGCGAGTGGTTGAAAGTTCCGGAGAACGCCGGAATCAGCATAAAGGCCAGATGGTCGGTCACTCCCCAACCGAAAATCATATTCATCGGTGCGTACACGACCACCAAAGAGACAATGTAATCCAAAGGATGAACCCGGTAGCTGGTCGCAGAAGTCACCCGGGTCGATGAATGATGAAACTCATGCACCCACCACAACATCTTGTTGGTGTGTTTGAAGCGATGACTCCAATAAAGCAAAAAATCCTGAACCACAAAAGCAAGAGGAAGCGTGATCCACAAGGACCACTCCGAAAAAAGCGCCAGCGAGTGATCCGATTGAAGTCTTAAAAGATAAGTCACCAAGCCCAAGAGTAAAAGGCTCGAAAAAAAGCGGCGGATGTTCAGAACGAAAGCGAAGAAAGAAAAAATGTCCCACCAATCGGTGCGGCGCGGGCGGGAGAGCATCCCCAAAGTGGAATTCTTCCAACCGCTGAATCCGATTTCCAGCGCCAACACCAAAAAAATCGCCGAAGCCGACTTCCATTCATCGGCAAGCTTGCCGGTGACGTGCTGAAAATCCAGATTATAAAAAATGTTATTTATAAGGTAATCGTAAAACGCTTGCATCTTCCTTCTTACGAAACGTCTAAATGTTCCTCCGGTAAGTGCCGCCGGCCTCAAAAAGCGTTTGGGACATCTGCTTGAGCGAACACACACGGGCCGCCTTCATCAGGGCCGCGAAGATGTTGCTGCCCTTAAGGGCCTCTTCCTTAAGCTCTTTCAATGCCGCTTCGGCTTCCTTGGAATGGACTTTTTGATAGGCCCGCAACTGATCGAGCTGCGCTTGCTTTTCCTCCTTGGAAGCGCGGGCGAGCTCGATTTTCGGCGGCACGTAGCCGTCCTGAAGCGTCTTCGGATCGACAAAAGTATTCACCCCCACAATCGGAAGCTGACCGTTGTGCTTCAGGGTCTCGTAATACAAAGATTCTTCCTGAATGCGGGAGCGCTGATACTGCGTCTCCATGGCGCCCAAAACTCCGCCGCGCTCGTTGATTCTTAAAAATTCTTCCAACACCGCTTCTTCCACGGCGTCAGTCAGCCATTCAACGAAATAACTGCCTTGCAGAGGGTTTTCGTTTTTATTCAAACCGAATTCCTTGTTGATGATCATCTGAATGGCCTTGGCCCGGCGCACGGACTCTTCGGTCGGCGTGGTGATCGCCTCATCATAGGCGTTGGTGTGAAGTGAGTTGCAATTATCAGAGATCGCGATAAAGGCCTGAAGCGTCGTTCTGATGTCGTTGAAATCAATTTCCTGCGCGTGAAGCGATCTTCCGGAAGTCTGAATGTGGTACTTAAGCTTTTGCGCTCTTTCCGAAGCCTGGTACTTGTCTTTCATCGCGATCGCCCAGATACGTCGGGCCACCCGGCCGATCACCGTGTACTCGGGATCCAGTCCGTTGGAAAAAAAGAACGACAGGTTGGGCGCGAACTCATCCACGTCCATGCCGCGGGCACGGTAGTATTCAACGTAGGTAAAGGCGTTGGAAAGAGTCAGCGCCAGCTGAGTGATGGGGTTCGCTCCGGCTTCGGCGATGTGATAGCCGGAAATACTGACGGAATAAAAATTCCGGACTTTGTGTTGGATGAAATACTCTTGAATGTCCGCCATCATCTTCAAAGCGAAATCGATGGAGAAAATGCAGGTGTTTTGCCCTTGGTCTTCTTTAAGGATGTCCGCCTGAACGGTCCCGCGCACGGTTTGAAGCGTGTGCTTTTTGACTTCTTCCCATTCTTGGTTGCTTAAGGAGCGCTTGAGTTCCTTTTCCTTTTTTTCCACCTGCTGATCGATGGCCGTGTTCAGGAAAAACGCCAAGATCATCGGCGCCGGTCCGTTGATGGTCATGCTGACGCTGGTGGAGGGATCGCAAAGATCAAAACCCGCGTAAAGCTTTTTCATGTCGTCGAGGGTGGCGATGCTGACGCCGCTCTCCCCGACCTTGCCGTAAATGTCCGGCCGCGGGTCCGGGTCCTCGCCGTACAAAGTCACGCTGTCAAAGGCGGTGCTCAGGCGTTTGGCGGGCTCGCCCTTGGAAAGATAATGAAACCTTTTGTTTGTTCTTTCAGGTCCGCCCTCTCCCGCGAACTGACGGGTGGGATCTTCCCCGGTGCGTTTTAAGGGAAACACCCCGGCCGTAAAGGGAAAACTTCCCGGCACGTTTTCAAGTTTTAAAAACCGATAGCGATCGCCCCAATCCGCAAGATCCGGAAGCACCACTTTGGGAATGTCCAATCCGCACAAGGATTTCGTCGTCAAAGGTTGACGGATCTCCCGGTCGCGCACCCGGTACACGAAATCTTTTCCGCTGTAGCGCGCCCTGAGAGCGTCGAAATCCCGCATCTCGCTGATTTCCTGCTTGCTGAAAGAGCGGCTTAAGTCTTCTTCCACGGACGAAAGAGCTTCCGTTTTTGCCGCTTCGTTTTTTTCCAGCAGCTCTCTCACTTTCTCAAGGCTTCCCAGCTGAGAGGCCTTGGTTTTTTTCTTCACCACGTCTTTTTTGTAGTCCCGGATGCTCGAGACGATTTCGGCCAAATAGTTTTGTCTTTCGGGCGGAACCACCGTTTGTTTTTTCGACTCCATCAAAGAAGAAGATTTTTGCGGATCCATTCCCAGGGCGAAAGGTTTTCCCGTCTCTTGCGCTTTTTGACGGAGGGCCTTCACCAAGGAAAGAAAAAGTTGATTCACTCCCTGATCGTTGAATTGACTGGCCTGGGTCAAAAACACCGGCGCCTTGGACTGCGGATTGAAATCCTTTCTGGAACGCTTGAACTGTTTGGTCACGTCCCTGAGAGCGTCTTGAGAGCCCCGGTGATCCGCTTTGTTGATGGCCACCACGTCGGCGAAATCAATCATGTCGATTTTTTCCAACTGTGACTGCGCTCCGAATTCGGAGGTCATCACATAAAGACTTAAATCGCTGACTTCCAAAATTTTACTGGAGGCCTGGCCGATGCCGGAACTCTCCGCAATCAGAAAATCAAAATCCTTGGTTTTTAAATGATCCAAAACCAAAGGCAGACTTTCCGACACCTCACTGCCCGATCCCCGGGACGCCATGGAGCGCATAAAAATTCCCGGGCGGCTTAAGGAGTTCATGCGGATGCGGTCCCCTAAGAGAGCGCCGCCGGTTTTTCTTTTCGAAGGATCCACGCAGACCACGCCGATTTTCACTTCGGGAAAAACGTTTTTAAAGCGAAGCAGAAGTTCATCCACCAAAGAGGATTTCCCCGCCCCCCCGGTTCCGGTCACTCCCAACACCAAAGGAGATTTTTGCGGAGCAGCAGTCACCGTCAGACCGCGCTCTTCCACGGCGGTCACTTCCACTCCTAAAGCGCGCTGATCAAAGGGCTTGGTCAAAAGTTCCACGTCAAAAGCGAACTCCTGCGCGCGCCCGCTGAGAGAGCGCTCGGGCTTTTGCAAAGCTTTTTCCTTCAGATCAAAATCGCAGCCCTTGACGATCATCTCGATCATGCCTTCAAGACCCAAACGTCTTCCGTCGTCTGGATGAAAAATCTGAGCGATGCCGTATTCTTCCAAAGCCTTCTTTTCTTCATGGATGATCACGCCGCCGCCGCCGCCATAAATCTGCACATAGTGGGCGCCGACCGCATCCAACAGATCGCGCAAATACTTGAAGTACTCCATGTGCCCGCCCTGATAAGAGCTGATGCACACCCCTTGAGCGCCCTCCTGAAGAACCGCGGACACCACTTCGAACACCGAGCGGTTGTGGCCCAAGTGAATGACTTCGGCGCCGCCGTCCTGAAGGATTCTTCGGATCACGCTGATGGTGGCATCGTGTCCGTCAAAAAGAGAGGCCGCGGTCACCACGCGCACGTGATGAGAAGGTTTGTAAGACGACATGGATTAATTCCCCTGAAAGTGAGCTTTTCTTTTTTCCAGAAAGGCTTTGACGCCTTCTTCTTTGTCTTGAGTTTTAAACACTTCGGAAAAAGCCCTGGATTCCACTTGGAAACCGCGCTCGATGTCCATTTCCAGGGCGGCGGTGACGCAGGCCTTGGTCATGCGCACGGCGATCGGAGCCCTTTGACACAAAGTCTCCGCCACCTTCAAAACCTCCGCCATAAAATTCTCAGTGCCAAACACTTGCGCGAAAAGGCCCCAACGAAGACCGTCCTCGGCAGAAAACATCTCGCCGCTCAAAGTCACTCGTTTGGCCACGCCGGGATTTGTTTTTCGAACCAGACGTTGAGTGCCGCCGTAACCCGGAAGAAGACCCAAGGTCACTTCGGGAAGCCCCCATTTTGCTTTTTCGGAGGCCAAAATAAAATCGCAGGCCAAAGCCAGCTCCAGTCCTCCACCCAAAGCGAAACCGTTCACTGCGGCGAGGGTCGGCATTTCCAAACGCTCCAATTTGAACAGCAAATCCTGTCCCCGCTTGGAAAGAGCTTCGGCTTCATCGGGAGAGATGTTTTGAAATTCCGTGATGTCCGCTCCGGCAACGAAGGCTTTGCCCTCTCCGGTTAAAATCAAACAGCGAAAATCCCCGGCATGGGCGACAGAGTCCAACGCCTGTTCCAGTTCGTTAAGCACTTGCGCATTGAGGGCGTTCATCGCCTGCGGGCGCTTGAAAGTGATCATCCCAAACTTGTGACCGTCTTGGGAGAAAAGCTCATCCAACTTGATCAACTCATGTTTGAGTCCGTCATGAGTAGGCATAAAATCCCCGTCCGGTTTTGCGTCCCAGCCATCCTGCTTCCACATATTTTACCAGCAGCGGACAGGGCCGGTATTTGGTGTCGCCCAAGCCGTCGTGCAGAACCTGCATGATCGCCAAGCACGTGTCCAAACCGATGAAGTCCGCCAAGGTCAATGGACCCATCGGCTGATTCGTTCCGAGTATCATGGATTGATCGATGTCTTTAACCGTCGCAATGCCTTCATAAAGAGTGTAAACGGCTTCGTTGATCATCGGCATCAAGATGCGGTTGACCGCGAAACCCGGCATGTCTTTGACTTCGACAAATGTTTTTCCAAGACTTTCCGCAAACTGCGCGACCCGGGTGAACGTGTCGTCGGAAGTTTGAAGCCCCCGAATTCCTTCGACCAATTTCATCAGCGGCACCGGATTCATAAAATGCATCCCTGCGACTTTTTCCGGACGCGCCGTCGCTGCGGCGATTTTGGTGATGGAAATGCTGGAAGTGTTGGTGCAAAGAAGGGCGTTTTTTGGGGTCGCGGCGTCCAACTGGCGGAAAAGTTT
>Ga0182744_1001110_pt1 | contig 24142 bp, 17 predicted proteins | sample eDN3rd30CKraftMG_FD_128525 | JGI IMG/M metagenome (GOLD analysis project Ga0182744, IMG submission 128525) | Enriched Miracle-Growth compost microbial communities from Emeryville, California, USA - eDNA 3rd pass 30_C Kraft MG (version 2) (version 2) ... | reverse complement strand
GTCGGCCATCAATGCCCAGAAAACCATCGTGCAGAACAGGTTGAAAACGCTGAACCAGACATAGAACACCATGCCGCTGACTTCTCCGACAGCCTGTGGCGTCAGGGTGAGCAGGGCATAAAATCCAATCAGGCTGAGGGCGAAAAAGCCATAGGTGGCGGTAATAAACGTGATCCGGTGGAAGCGGCTCACCAGCCAGCTGAACGCCGGATTGGCCAGTAGAGTAATAGCGGCCGTCGCCACGAACAGCCAGCGGATGTCATCCATTCCGCGGCGCATTCCCAGGGCATCCCGGGCAGGACGCAACACCATCAGCGCGGTCAGCACGCAGAAGAAGAAAAACGTGGAAATGCTCAGCGGGATCACTTCATCCCGGCGAATATTGAGAAAGCGTTGCAGTACGGAAGTCATCGGAGGGAACCTTAGTGCCGCGACCAAAACCTCTCCGACAGTGAAAATTTCCTGTCCACGAGCGGAACGCGGTCCGTTTTGTTAGGGGTTCTTAATGCCCTTGTGAGGGCGGGGTTGGAAGGATGGCGCCGCGGTAGGAATTTCGAAGCGAATGCGCCGCCCGGGATCCGGGAGAAATTTCCGGGCGGCGCTCTTCCAGATCATCATCAGCTCAGCGAATCCCAGTACTGCTCGATCTTTCGCCGCATGGCTTCATCCGGCAGGCGCCCGCGTCCGGCACCCTGGTTGTCCAGCATGTGCTTGGCTTTGGTTGTGCCCGGAATAGCGGTATTGATGGCGGGATGGGAAACCACATATTTCAGGAAGAACTGGGCCCAGCTTGTGGCATCAAATTCCGCAGCCCATTCCGGAAGGGGAATGTTGGCCACTTTAGAGAAGGTTGAGGCGGCCTTTCGTCGCCCGCCGAATGGAACATTGATCAGCACGGCGATCTTTCGTTCCTGGGCCAGCGGAAGAATGGCTTGCGCGGCATTCCGGTTATCGATGGAATAGTCCACCTGAATGAAGTCCAGCGGAAATTTCTTCATGGTGGCCATGGTGCGATCGTAATGTTCATCTGACGAAGTGCTCATGCCGACATAGCGAATCCGTCCGGCCTCCTTCGCTTTGAACAGGGCGGGGAGCATCTGGTCGAGCCCTCCCAGCTGATGAATCTGCAACAGATCAATCTTGTCGACTTGCAGGTCATGAAAGGATTTATCGATCACCGCCTGGGGGTTGGAGTAATCCCCTTGAATGGGTGTTTTGGTTGCGATGAAGTATTTGTCGCGGTTGCCGAGATCCTTGAGCAGTTCTCCGATGACGACTTCGGAACGCCCATAGGCCTGAGCGGTATCAATCACTTTTCCGCCCGCTTCCCACATCTTTTCGAGGACTTCCCGGAGAGGGGCTTTTTCGGCATCGGTTTTGACGCCGTAGACATTGGTCCCCAGGCCAATAACCGGCAGCTGCTCGCCGCTGGACGGAATGGGCTTGGTGATGGCGGGCAGGGATTTTTTCTCTTCGGAGAATGCGGGAAGAGAACTTCCCCAGGCGAGACTGGCGACGACTCCGGCTTTAATGGCATCACGACGCGAAATCGGATGAGAACTCATACCAACGCTCCTGTGATTGATGAAGTCTTGACGCACCGTCTCCGATGTTCGAGAGCCCATTCGCGCCAAGTGTTATTCCGCACGATTGCATCAAATTTATTGCATTCGTAAGATCGTAGGATAACCGTTTGATCGTCAAAGTCGAGTCCCTGCGGGTTCCGCCGAAAAGGAATTCCTTCGCGGAATGGTTTCTGATGCAACCCGGTCCTGGTGGTTTTTGTTTTTGACCGCCTCTCAGGTCATGCTTGACGTTTCCGTTGCCTTCGCTCCCTCCTCAGAAAGCCCCATTATGAAGATTTGTTTCCGAATGATCGTGATGACCGGTCTCGCCTTTTTCGCCGGCATCTGGACGCATCATTTGGCGGCTCAGGAGGCTCCCCGGGGAGCCTCCAACGCGAATCAGTCCTCCCAGGCGGTGGCGGAGGAAATCGGGTCATTGCGAAATGCCCGTGTTGCCATTCCCATGGAGGGACAGAAAAAGGAACTCACTTTTTTTTCGGGCTCCCTGTCCGAATCAGAACGGGCTGAACTGGCGAAACTGGCTTCCAATGTTCGCATTGTCAGCGGACTCTCGCCGGCAGCGGCATTGGCCCGGGCGGAAGAAGCCCATGGAATTGATGCCCGTTATGCCAGCCCCCAGTTTCTGGCCCGCGCCAAAAACCTGGCCTGGGTTCAGGCCATGAGTGCCGGTGTTGATCGGCTTGTCACGATCGAGCCGCTGGCCAGTAATGATGCCATTGTGCTGACAAACTTCCGGGGTGTTCACGGACCCGCCATTGCCGATCATGCCATGGCCATGCTCCTGACGTTGACTCGTGATCTTGGCACCTATGCAATCCCCGGCGCCCATCGCCGACCGGCCGGAGAATCTCAGCCCATTGCCCTGGAGGGACGAACCATGCTGGTTGTCGGGATCGGCGGCATTGGAACGGAAATCGCCCAGCGGGCTCACGGATTCGGAATGCACGTCATCGGCACCCGTCGCAGCAAGACTCCAGGGCCGGCATTCATTGAACGAGTCGGCCAGCCAAATGATATGATGGCCATGCTGCCAGAGGCGGACGTGGTGGCCATTGCCGTGCCGCTCACCCCCGAAACAGAAGGACTCTTCGATGACAAAACGTTTGCGGCGATGAAACCGGGGGCTTACCTCATTAATATTGCCCGTGGAAAAATTGTCGAAACGGACGCACTGCTGAAAGCTCTGAAAAGCGGCAAGCTGGCGGGGGCCTGTCTCGACGTGACTGATCCGGAACCGTTGCCCGTGGATCATCCGTTGCGAAGTTTTTCCAATGTGATCGTGACCCCCCACATGGCAGGCGTTTCTGAAGTGACGAAGGAACGGGGAACGGCACTTTTCCGGGAAAATATGCGACGTTTCGGCGCCGGAGAGCCGTTACTCAACGTGGTCGACAAGAAAGCCGGCTACTGAAATTCATTTCTGAGAAAGCCAGCGGCGGATGATCGGATTTCTGAATCGATTCGCGACACGGAATCCCGACTCATCCGTCGATGATGGCGATCAGATCGTCGTCTCGATCCGCCGGCATCACGGGCTGACGCTGCATCCCGGACAGATTCAGGCGGGACGGGCCATGATGGAGCCCGTGATCGCGGAAATGGCCACCGGCGAAGGAAAGACCGCCGCCTCGCTGCTCACCATCGCGCAGGCTGCCATTCTCGGCCAACGAGTCTTTGTCGCTACCGCGAACGATTACCTGGCAAGACGGGATGCGGATTTCGCCGCTCCCGTTCTCCAGAATTTTCAGGGAACTGTCGGCTGTTTGCAGGCAAATTCCTCTTACGAACAACGGCGGGCCGCCTATCAGGCACAAGTCATTTACGGGACGATCAAGGAATTCGTTTTTGATCATCTGCGCGACCGGCTTGCCGTGGCGGACATTCCGGCGGGCCCATCCCGTTCTGTTCCCACAACTGCCGGCAGCGAGCGCCGTTCCCGGATTCAACCGGCAGCAGAACGCCTGCTGATTGATGAAGCCGACAGCATTCTCATCGATGAAGCCGTCACGCCATGTCTTCTCTCCGGCCCCGCCCGTCCTTACGATTCTCCGATCGTAAGTTGCCTGGCCTGGGGATCTGCCGTAGCCCGGCAATTGAGTGAAGGAACAGATTATGCCAATGTGCCGGGACAGGGAATCGTCATGACCCCGGAAGGCAGAGCGAAGATCGGGCAATCCTCACTTCCTCCGGAACTCGAGGGTCTGACGTTGGGGGATCTGTTTCATTGGCTTGAACTCGCCATTCATGCTCACCGCCGTTTTCATCGGGGCGTCGATTATGTCGTGCGGAACAACGAAGTCGTGATTGTCGATGAGTCGACCGGACGTGTTGCTGAAGGCCGGCAATGGTCCGCGGGAATTCATCAGGCGATTGAAGCCCGCGAAGGGCTTTCCGTCACTCCCGCGAATGAAGCCCGGGCATTGCTCACCATTCAGGAATACGTCCGCCGGTTTCGCTTCCTCAGTGGAATGACGGGAACCGCCACGGAAGTTCGCCGGGAATTTCAAGCTGTCTTTGGCCTGCGGGTCCTTCCCATTCCGCTGCATCGTCCTTCCTTGCGGGAGCATCTTCCCGAAATTGTCCGCATGACCCGTGAGGAAAAACTCGAAGCCATGCTCACTGAAGTCCAAACGATGCATTCCCGGGGCCGGCCGGTATTGATCGGCACCCGCACGATCCGGGCCTCGCAGGAACTCTCCACCCGGATGACCGATGCGGGACTTCCGCACGTGGTGCTCAATGCTCTCAATCCGGAATTGGAGAGTTCGATTATCGCGGAAGCTGGAATGCCGGGCCGCATCACGGTGGCGACAAACATGGCGGGACGGGGAACGGATATTCGCCTGCAAGGGGATGCGGCCGCGCGCGGCGGCCTGCATGTCATCAGCAGCGAACTCCACTCCGCGGCCCGCATCGATCGCCAGCTCATGGGACGATGCGGAAGACAGGGCGATCCCGGAAGTGTTCGCCAGTTCCTCTCGCTTGACGATGACAATCTGGATGAAGCCTGGAAACCGGAACAGGCCGCAAGAATCCGAAAGAACTGTCGGACACATATCACGATTGCACGACAACTTCGTCTCGCACAACGCCGGCTTGAACATCAGGCCGCCGAACGCCGTTCCCGGCTTTGCCTGCATCAGCAGCAATGCACGGATTTATTGCGAACGCTGGGGCTCGATCCAATTCTCAATCCCGTGGCGGAATCGTCCTGATCACTCTTCCCGAAGGGACGGGCATTCAGGAACCCGGCCGGGCAGAGTGGTTGCCTGATCATGAACTTGTCATAATCCCTGTTCCTTTCCGGCATGTTTCCAAGTCTTCCGTTCCCTCATTGATGTCGCCCGGAAGCCCGGAACGGATCCTGTCCTGGTGTCGAAAAGACCTCGAATGGAGACCAATTCGTGACCGAGGCCGGCTCCGCGTCCTTGACTCTGGATGATCTGGAAGCATTTGTTGCGACCGTCGAGCAACTCTCCTATGTGGAGACGAGCCGGCCCGTCTTTTTCTCCCAGCTTGTTGAAGGACTTCGTCGTCGTCTGTCATTCCCGCAAGTGCTGGTGACGTTGTTTTCTTCAGACGGAAAAATCCTTCTGGCCGGAGGAAGTTCCAGTCATTTCCCCGTTCCCGATCAATCGCTCATGACACCGGGAGAAAGCCGCTATGACCGGCATAACGGCAACGAAAGAATCTCGTGGTTCGCGCTCGATCACTGTTTTCATGCCGGAGAAATTCTGCGAATTGAAGCCCAGGCTGAGGAGGAATTGCCGCTGACAAATCCTGCGTTGCAGGATCTCCTGGGAACATGCGCAGTCCTGGCGGGGAACTTTTTAATTCGTCATGCGGAACGGAAACTACACGCTCAGCTGGAAGACCGCCAGCGAATTGACGCCATGATTTCCCAGTTGGCACAGGCGGAAAACAGGCTGCAGCCGGATGGCGACCTCTGTCGCATTCTGCAAAACACGCTGAATGTTGATCGGGTCTCGTTATTATGGACGACTCCCCATTCCGCACAACTGACCGGAACGTCCGCATCTCCGGAGATTGTCCGAAACAGTACGGCGGTCCGCTTGCTCGAACAGATCACTCTTGCCATGGGTCGTCGGGGTGACAAGTTTGAAATCATCATTGGCGGCCCTCCTGCGCTTGCTGCGCCCCCGTTGCGAAAAGAGATTGACGAGTACGTCGAAGAGACGAGCGTTCGCCAGCTTCGATGGATTCCGGTTCATGAGGACGAACTGGAGCCGCATTCGCCGATCGGATTCCTGTTGCTGGAACATTTCTCCGCGGACTGGCCGGACGATCGGCAGCAGCAGATCCTCGAATTGGCGGAGCCTCATGCTGTTCAATCGGCGAAACGAGTCTTATCGGCCGCTCACAATTCTCCATGGTTCCGGTTAAGAACGGCATTCGCGAAACGCGGCCTATGGTACGGCGGATGGGCGGGAGCCCTGGCCTTGCTCATGCTTCTTCTGCTCATCATCCCCGCGGATCTCGAAATTCCGGTCGATGGGGTTTTGCTGCCGGCCCGCCGTGCTGCCGTCTTTGCGCCAGTGCAGGGGATTGTGGATCAGATCTCCGTTCAGCATGGGGCCAGCATCTCCCGGGGAGAGCCCCTGATGGTCTTGCGGGCGCCGGAACTGGAAATTGAAGAACGCCGGATCAGCGGTGAAATCGCCACTCTTCGCAGCCGGCTCGACAGTTTGAAGACGGCCCGCATCCGAAATCGCGTCACGGGATCACGATCCGGAAACGAAACCGATCTTTCCGCGGAAGAATCCGATCTTGAAGCCCAGTTCAAAGGGCTCACTGCCCAGCTGGCATTGATTCACAAGCAATCGGAATTCCTCATTGTCAAAGCCCCCTTCAACGGCCGGGTTGATCGCTGGGATCTGAATCAGGCCCTGGCGGATCGCCCCGTGACACACGGGCAGTACCTGTGCGATGTTCTTGATATTGATGGCGACTGGACGATTGAATTGAACATTCCGGATGACGTTGCCGGCTATGTGCTGAACGCACAGTCGCGAAAACCATGTCCGGTTTCTTATCTTTTTCGAACCGCTTCCGATCGGACCTACCAGTCCCACCTGGAAAACATTTCCAATTCTGTCCAACTGGATCATGACGGCCAGCCGGTCGTGCAGTCGCGGATGCCTGCCGATACGGACGGGAAATCACAATTTCGCGTCGGAGCAGGAGTGCTGGCCCGGATTCATTGCGGAAAACGGAGTCTTGGCTTCGTTTATTTGCGGGAAGTGATCGAATTTATTCGTCGGAATACTTGGTTTTAAAACAAGATCTTCTCAGGCAAGTGGTGTCGAAGCAGGTTGTTCAAGAGCGGGGGGAACTTTCATGGAGAACGTTCAGCAGGGGGATCAGCTGCCTCTCAAACGAGGCCAGTCCCGTTCCTGTTCAAGGTTTCTTTTGCGCGCGTGCCGATCCGCCGGTGCCTGGCGAACTGCGTTCGCATTTCCGAAAGGAATGAGCTTCCTCCTGAACCTTTTTTGTGGGCTGGCGCTGCTCTCCACAAGTCTCCGGGCGGATGAGACAGTGCTTGTTGAGAACGCCTTGATTCGTCTCGTGGACGAAGTGGAAGTTCCTGCTCGCGAAGCGGGCGCACTGGCCGAAATTCTCGTCCGGGAAGGAGAGGCCGTCACCGCGGGGCAGATTGTGGCCCGAATCGAAAATCAACAGCAGAAGCTGCAATTGGAACGGGCTCGGCTGGAACTGATGGTTTCCCACCGCGAACTTGAGAACGAAGCTCCGCTGGCACTGGCGGAGAAAGCAGTGGAAATTGAACAGCAGGCTGCCGCGGAACAGAAACAGGCGGGGCGCATCGCCCATAAAAAAGCGGAAAATGAATTCAAAGTCGAAGCTGCCACGAAACAACGGGATGTCGCCCATAACGAACTCGATCGTGCCTTGCAGGCGCGGAAGGAATTCGAAGGAAGTATTTCTGAATCTGAAATTGACAGCCGGCGCCTGACGTTTGAACATGCCGATCTCAATTCCCGGCAGGCCCGTTTTGAACAGGAGATTGAAGTTCTCCAGGCGGAAGCGGAAGACATTGCGGCCCGCACGCGTGCTTTGTCCATCGAACAGGCCCGATTGCAGGTGGATGATGCCCACGCCAAACATGACGTGGCGGCCTTGCAGGTGCAGTTGAAGGAGAAGCAAGTCGATCTGGCCGGGGATGCCCTGCAGCGCCGCGAAATTCATTCCCCTATCGATGGAACCGTTGTCCGTGTCAATCGGCACGTTGGTGAATGGATGGAACCCGGCGAACCCTGCCTGCGGATCGTGAGGCTCAGTCGATTACGGGTGGAAGGATTTGTCTCCGCCCGGTTCGTGTCCCGTCTCTCCCCGGGAGCCAAAGCCCTCGTTACTGTTCAGACCGATGACTCACAACGGGAAAAATGTGAAGGAACCGTCACGTTCATCAGCCCGGAAATTGATCCTGTGAATCAGGAGATCCGGATCTGGGTGGAAATTGAAAATGTTCAAAACCGGTTCCGTCCCGGGATGCATGGAACAATGACCATTCCTCTTCCCGGGGACTGAATGGCATCCTGCCCATGAAACAGGTTTGACACGTAATCTTTCGCAGCGATTTTTCGTAGCTATTGTCATGTTCAGCCAGCAGGTCTTCGCGATTCGTAATGACCTGGTCGTTCGTCCGATCCAGCAGGGAGCCCGCATCTGCTGGGTTGTTAAAGATCCCGTGTCCCGAAAATTCTTCTACTTCAACGAACAGGAATATGCGATTTTGAACTGGCTGGATGGCACATGTCCGGTCCATCAGGTCTTGAGTCGGTTCTGCCGGAAATTCACGCCGGTTCACCTTTCCCCGGTCCAGTTATCCGGGTTTCTTGCAGAACTCGCCCGGGCCGATCTCTTACAAGGGCGATCCGGGACATTACCACGAGGAAAAACATCTTCGCTGGCTCATCGACTCGGGCATGTCGTCGGGAATCCGCTGGCGATTCGGCTTCCCGGCATCAATCCTTCACGCTTTCTGGACGCGGTGATCCCGTGGTGCCGGGGGATCTTTTCTCCCCTTTCCCTGACTTTGGCAGCTTTGCTGATTCTAACAGCCCTCGTCTGCGCCGTCGTTCACTTCGATGACCTGATCGCATCCATTCCTCACCTTCGGGCCGCGGGCACATCCCGCGTTCTCGGCATCACCGCAATCGCTTTAATCGTTTCCAAAATCATTCATGAACTGGCCCATGCCCTGACCGCCCGGCATTTTGGAATCCGTTGCGAATCCATGGGGATCCTCCTGCTGATCTTCACTCCCTGTTTATATTGCGATGTTTCCGATGCCTGGTTGCTGACTTCCCGCCGCGCCCGCGTGGCGATTTCGGCAGCGGGCATTATCGCGGAACTCCTGCTGGCCTCCATCGCCATGCTGCTATGGATGGTCTCGCAGGATCCCCCCACCCGGGCTGTTCTGTTCACGGTGATGATCGTCTGCTCGGCCAATACGCTGTTATTCAATGGCAACCCCCTGATGCGCTATGACGGTTATTTCATTCTGAGTGACCTGCTGGAAATGCCCAATCTGGCGGGAGAATCCATCGCCCGCATCACCTCTCGCATCCGGGAATGGATCTGGGGGGAACGTTCCTTTCTCCATCATGAAGGAACAGCGTCGGATCGCTTCATTTTGTGGAGCTATGGACTGCTCAGTACCATCTACCGGCTGTTTCTCCTCACTGCAATTCTGTATGGAATTTCCGCATCTCTCGATCATCACGGACTGGGAGTGATCGGCGAAGGACTGGCACTCCTGGTGATTGGATCGCTCCTTGCCAAAACAACAACAATGCTATTGCGGCCACCCGCTGGCATGATGCTCTTCGGAGCCCGTTTCCAACGTCCTGCCATGGCTGCGGGATTTCTTCTGGCGGTATTGATGGGCATGGCCTTGTTTCCCGTCCCCCGCCGGCTCGATGCTCCGTTTCGCATGGAATCCCGACAGTCGCGAGACATTTTCGTTCCGATGGGAGGCCGACTTGTCTGGGCTGTCCGCCCGGGAGAAACCGTTCGTCCGGGAGATCGGATTGCGGAACTGAACAATCCTGCTCTCGACCTGGAACTGCAAAAAATCGACAGCCAGATTGCCTCGCTGCAAAGCCGGCTCCACAGCCTGGAAGCCCGGCGGGGAATGCTGGACGATGTGGACGAACGTCCTACGCTGAAAGAATCGATCACGGGGTTGGAGAAGAAACGGGCCGTCCTGGCCCGGGAAATCCGGGAACTGATCGTCACTTCTCCGTTGACCGGCGTCATTCACGAACCGCCCAACGTGGTTGCGGAACCACCTGATCCTCGCTCGGTCCACTTCTGGACGGGCACTCCTCTTGATCCCCGGAATCGTGGGTGCTTTCTCCTTCCGGGGACGCAAATCTGTTCCATTACGGGAAAGTCCGATCAGCGGGCTGTGCTGTATCTCGATCAGAAACGAGTCCGGTTGGTCCGCCCTGGCCAGTCTGTGCGATTGTGGTGGCCTGGAAGTCCGGCAGGGAGATTACAGGCAACGGTGATTGAAGTGGCCCCCGCTCCGGTCGACGAAATTCCCCGCGAGTTTCTTGCCAAAAATGTCATTGCTTTCAGCCCCGCCTCCACGCCCGCCAAACCAGTTCCCCAGGAGCCGATGTATCGCGTTACCGCAAAAATGACCGCTTTGAACTCATCGCAATCGCTTCCCTTACGGGCAACCGGTCACGCCGCCATCCGGGGCGATTCCATCACCGTGTGGAAACTGTTTCGTGAGTTCCTTCGAAATTCCATGAACTGACAGTGAAAACCCTTCTTCCGCAGCAACAGGAAGTCGGCAACCGCAGGTCAGGCGGTGCCCAACGAACACAGAAAGTGATTTGACTTCCACGTTGCGAAAAATGCAGATCAGGGCGTGGCACCGGAGGGGGGGAGCAGATGTCCCATTTTGAGGCGTTTGGTGTCCATGTACCGGTTTCGCTTTTCGTGCGGTGGGGCGATGATGGGGACCTGTTCCACCACTTTCAGATCGACCCACTGTTCGAAGGCTTCTGTTTTCTTCGGATTATTGGTCAGGATCCGGACCTGCGTCAGGCCCAGATCTTTCAGGATCTGGAGACCGACCATGTAATCCCGGAGATCGGCCTTGAACCCAAGGCGGTGATTGGCTTCCACGGTATCAAGCCCCTGGTCCTGAAGCTGATAAGCCTTCAATTTTGCGGAAAGTCCGATTCCCCGGCCTTCCTGCGGCAGATAGACGAGTGCTCCGCAGCCTTCGTGAACAATCATCTGCATGGCCAGATGCAATTGGTCGCCGCAATCGCATCGCAATGATCCCAGAATATCTCCCGTAAAACAGGAGGAGTGCATCCGCACCAGCGGCGCGGGATTGGATTTCAAATCCCCCCAGACGATTGCCAGCGGTTCCTGATCATCATGTTCCACCCGGTAGGAAATGAACGTGGGACTGCCGTATTCTTCCGTGGGAATGACCACTTCCGCTTCCCGATGGATCAGATTTTCGCGAATCCGGCGGTGTTGAATAATCTGGGCAATGGAAATCATGGGAAGCTGAAATCTCGTGCACAACTCGCGGAGTTCGTCCATGTCCGCCATTCCGGTTCCCCGCTGGCTGCAAACTTCGATCAGGCATCCCACGGGAGTCAGGCCTGCCATTTTCAGCAGATCGATCGTTGCTTCCGTATGTCCCGCCCGCCGCAAGACACCGCCGTCTCGGGCCAGTAACGGAGAGATATGGCCCGGCTTGACGAAATCCCGAGGTTGTGACTGGGGATCCGCGAGAGCCTGCAATGTGCGTGTCCTGGCTTCGGCACTCACGCCGGTCCCGCTGTCCCGATGATCGACGGGAATCAGGAATGGAGTCTGATGCGTGGACGTATTCGAATCGCGATCGACAATGGGGGTGAGTCGCAGCCGGTCGGCGGTTTCCTGGGTCATCGGGGCACAAAGCACTCCGGCCCCTTTTCGGAGCATGAAGTCAATCATTTCGGGAGTAATGGAAGAGGCCGCACAGATCAGGTCCCCTTCGTTCTCCCGCTCCTGGGCATCGAGGACGACGACCATTTTTCCCGCCTGAAGTTGGCGCAAAGCGTCATCAAGCGTGCTCAGTCCTGAAGTCATTCCCGTTTCATTTGACATCGTTTTCAGTCCTCTCCGGTTCCCTGTTGTTTTTTTATTATAGGCAACATGCGAAAAAGTGCCCTCCCGATCCGACATCAAAACGAAAGACCGGGAACAGATCCGAATTTGATCAAGATGAAGAAACAGACTGGCAAGTCCGGGAAAAATGTGTCACCCTGAATTGCCTGTTGCGAAGTATCCGGGAGAGAGAGGATGTCGATGAGCGGAAGAATTGTTGTCTGGCCGGGCCTGATGCTGTTTGCCTGGACGCTGGGAGCCAATCTGGCTTTTTCCGCGGAATTTCCCGCCCCTTACAACTCCCAGGACGATGCACACGCCGTTGCCACGCCCCCCGCGGAAGCCTTGGCGGCACTCCAGTTGCCCATTGGCTGGAAAGCCACTCTGTTCGCTGCCGAGCCGGACGTCCAGAATCCCATTGGAATGGCCTGGGACGCTCGCGGCAGGTTATGGATTGCGGAAAATTATACCTATGCGGAAGGCAGGCTCCGCTTTGATTTGAATCTGCGGGACCGCATTCTGATTTTCGAAGATCAGGACGATGATGGAAAGTTCGATTCCCGAAAAGTCTTTTCCGAAGACGTTCAGATTCTGACCAGCGTGGAAGTGGGACAAGGTGGCATCTGGGCGATGTGCCCTCCCAATCTCCTGTTTATCCCCGATGCCAATGGAGATGACATTCCGGACGGCCCCGCGCAAGCTGTGCTCGACGGATTCACGGTGGGTGAGAGCAGCTTTCATAACTTTGCGAATGGACTGCGGTGGGGCCCGGATGGCTGGTTATATGGCCGATGCGGCCATGCCTGTCCGGGGTCCATCGGAATTCCGGGAACTTCGAGCGATCAGCGTCTGTCGCTGCATGGCGGCCTGTGGCGGTATCACCCCATTCGCAAGGAAGTGGAAGTCCTTGTCACCGGAACGACGAACCCATGGGGGCACGACTGGAATGCGTTGAGCGAATGCTTCTTCATCAATACGGTGAACGGGCATCTTTGGCACGCCATTCCCGGAGCCCATTTTAACCAGGGAAACAGCGGTCGGGACCCGAATCCCCATACCTATGAACTGATCGATCAACACGCGGACCACTGGCATTTTGATACCGGAATGCACTGGTCGAAATCCCGGGACGGTGCGGCCAATAATCTGGGCGGGGGACATGCCCATTCCGGCGCCATGATCTATCAGGGAACAAACTGGCCGGAAGAGTTTCGCGGGCATCTCTTCACGGTCAACCTGCATGGCCGGAGAATAAACAACGAAATCCTGGAACGCTCCGGCAGCGGTTTTGTCGCCCATCACGGCAAAGATGCCATCATCAGCAATGATCCTTGGTTTCGTGGAATCGACCTCTCCGCCGGACCGGATGGAGGAGTCTTTCTTCTTGACTGGAGCGACACCGGGGAATGCCATGAACGAAATGGCGTGCATCGCATCAGCGGACGGATTTTCAAGATCACCGCCGGCGATCCCTCCCCGCTTCCGAACGTCAATCTGAACCAGCTTCCCGATGCCGAACTGGTTGACCTGCAACGATCCCCAAATGAATGGCTCGTTCGACAATCCCGCCTGGTGCTGACTGAACGGCATCACGCTGGGAAACTGCACCCTGAAACCGTCGATGCTCTGCATCAGATGTTTCGAGAAGAAGCCAACGTCGTCGTTCAATTGCGGGCCATGCTCGCCCTGTTCAACCTGGACAGTCTGGATGAAAAATTTCTTGTCCAGCAACTCCAAAATCCTCGCGAGCCGATTCGCGTCTGGGCGATTCGTCTGTTGACCGACGACTGGCCGCTGGATGATGCGATGGGCCCCATCCGGCGGGATAAAGCCACCCTTGACCGTGTCAGCAGTGCCGCCAAAAAACTCGTTCCGGTCCTGTGCGATCTGGCCAGGCAGGAATCATCGGGCCTGGTGCGTCTGACATTGGCCTCCACCTTACAGCGTTTGCCGGTCGCCCAGCGGGTGGCCCTGGCGCAATGTCTTGTTTCCCGGCCGGAAGATGCCGCGGATCACAATCTTCCGTTGATGGTCTGGTACGGGTTGATCCCGGTGGCGAACAGCGATCCCGACTCGATCTTGCCGGTGGCGGCTGCCTGTACGTGGCCGCAGACACGCCGGTACATTGCCCGCAGGCTGGCGGAAGAAATCGAGAAAAATCCGGCCCCTCTCAGCCATCTCCTCACGTTTACAGCCACTCAGCCGGAGGCCTATTCGCTGGATATCCTGAAAGGGATCAGCCAGGCATTGCGTGGATGGCGAAAAGCGACTCCCCCCGCCAGCTGGACAACCCTGCAAACGGCCCTGGAAACTTCGCGGAATCCGGAAGTTCAGCAATACGTCCGGGAGTTAAACGTTCTGTTCGGAGATGGACGGGCTCTGGAGGAGATGACTTCGCTGGCCCTGGACGCGCATGCTCCCGTCGAGGCCCGGCAATCGGCATTAAAGCAACTTGTGGAAAGTCGTCCTCCCAGTTTACGAAAGCTTTGCGAACAACTTCTCAGCGATCGGGATCTCGCCGGAATTGCTGCCAGCGGACTGGGAGCGTTCGACGATCCGGAAATCGGCACATTGCTGATCCGAAAGTACCGGGGTCTGCGTCCGGATGTCCGTTCGCAGGTGATTTCGATTCTGGTCGCACGACCATCGTTCGCCCGCCTGCTGTTGCAGGCCATGGAACAGGGGACGGTCCCCCGTCAGGATCTCACTTCCTATCACGTCCGCCAGTTGCACAGTCTGAACGATTCTCAAATCAACGAGAAAGTGATTGAGCTGTGGGGACAATTACGGGATTCGCCGGAAGAAAAGCGTCAGCAGATGGCCCAGTTGAAGGCCCGCCTGACACCAACCGTTTTGAAACAGGCCAATCTTTCCGCGGGACGGGTGCAATTCGATTTGATCTGCGGAAAATGCCACCGGCTTTATGGGCAGGGACAGACGATTGGTCCCGATTTGACCGGTTCCAATCGCAATAATCTGGATTATCTCCTGGAAAACCTGATCGATCCGAGTGCCGTGGTCAATAAAGATTTCCGCATGAGCATTATTGCCCTGGCGGATGGCCGCGTCCTCAATGGAGTGATCCTGAACCAGACCGACCGGACCATCACCTTGCAGTCGCTGACGGAAAAAATCACTCTCGAAAAGAGCGAGATTGAAGAGATCAAGCCGACACTGCTCTCGCCAATGCCCGAAGGACAACTGGACAAATTGTCGCCCGAACAACTGCGGGACCTGATTGGATATCTGATGTCCCCCGTGCAGGTTCCCTTCCCGGCCGCGTTGAATTCCCCTTAAACAATGATTTCAAAATCACGCTCCAGGTTGATCAGCGGACTTCCGCCCCATGGTTGAGGGGGGGGGGGGAACGACAACGGAGCCCGTTATTGCCGAGTGGCGTCCGGATGTTCGTCCGGCAATGCCTCCGCGGCTGCTCAATTTATGAATGCCTCCGGTTTTGGCGGTCCTTGCGATTGACTTCGGCAAGTGCTGAGTGGAGAATGAATTATTCGCTGATATTTCTTTTACCTGACGTGTTTTGCCAGCGAATGCTTTGCGGGCGATGATAATGAGTTTGTCGGAACGCAGAGCCAGTATCGTTGCTGAACTCTGGCGTGGCGATTTTAGAACAATCACGGAGGCAATGCAGGCAGTCTTCCTGTCCGCTTGTCGATCTTCATTCTTAGGCGGGCAGGGGAGATTTTTAATGAGGTCATTACGTAAAGGGTTTACACTGATCGAGCTGCTGGTCGTGATCGCCATCATTGCTGTGCTGATCGCATTGCTTTTGCCGGCCGTGCAACAGGCTCGTGAAGCAGCTCGTCGGTCGCAGTGCAAGAACAACCTGAAACAGATCGGGTTGGCCATGCACAACTACCACGAAGTCTACAACATGCTGCCGCCGGGATATATCGGGCTGACTTCATCGACCGGTCCATCGGCTGCCGCGCCATTGTGGTCCTGGGCATTTGCGATTCTTCCGCAGACGGATGGGGCCACCACGTTCAATGCACTGAACGGGGGCAACACCCCCTTGGCTATCCTGGCCTCTACGGGGACGACACAACAGCAGCAGGCCCTGGTGACTCCGATGAATAATTTCCTTTGTCCTTCTGATACGGCCCCCTCGCTGAATACAAGCCGTGCAACAACCCTGACGATCAACGGTACGAATAATGCGCCGATTGCCACGAGCAGTTATGTGGGGAACCATAACGTCGGCTCCAGTTCCACACCGATGAGTACGACAAATGCCCTGGCCACCACCAATGGCTATCAGTTGATGACTTCCAGTGCCAATCAACCACGTTCAGGTTACGTGGGAGTTTTTGCACTGAATTCCTCGACGGGATTCCGCGATATCACCGATGGCACCAGCAATACCATTCTGGTTGGAGAACGGGCTTGGAAAGTTGGAACCGTCCAACAGCATTCAGGTGTCGCGCTTGCTCAGGTGACGGGGCGAGACAGCACGCTGGCTTCCGCAAATTCGAAGATTAACTATAACGTCGCTGCCTCTTACAGTTATAGCAGCTTCCATACGGGAGGAGCCCACTTCCTGATGGGGGATGGTGCTGTTCGATTCATCAGCGAAAATATCGCCTTCCTGTTTCCGAGCAATACCACGGGATCCGGATCGCCTCCGAATGATACAATTTATGCGGGCAATACCTTTGCTCAGCTGCTCGCCATTCGCGACGGTTCCGTTCTCGGCGAGTTCTAGAGCGGAGTTGCAAATGGTGTGTCACGCAGATCCTGATGAAACACAGGGAATTCAAGGCCGAGCGTGATCGAACAAAGACCTGACTGGTCTAATCACACTGGAAATGTCTTATCTATTTTAGAAATGCTTCCGCCCGCTTCCCGAACAGGAAGCGGGCTTCTTGTTTTTCAGGCACTCAACCGATTGTTGATCATCTATTGGTCCCAGCCATGAGCACCGCGACTGTCCGTCCGGATTTGTGGAAATTGATCCCGGCTGGGGAGCGTGGGGCGCGTTAGCTTATCTCTTTTCCAATCCGGGCATCCGGGCATTTCTGAGTGATCCGGAAGTGGTGAATCATCGGCATCACGGTCCGGGTGATGGGCAGCGAAATATTGATTCCGTCGTCGGTGCCTGGTGTCGACGAAATTCCCTTCCGTATTTCGTGCATGTCCCCAGTCTTGCGCAGCACATTGGAGAAACGTCCACAATCAGTTGTAATGGAAGCTCCGCGTCGGCAACCGTGACGGCAGCTACGATTACCCTTTCGGAAGAGAAAGTGGTCACAGGGCTGACGAAACCAGTTCCAAGCAACACGTGCGGGATTGAAGATTTCACAATCACCACCGAAGTGTCTGCGATCGTCAGACCCCTTTCCGCCCTGAGCGCTGTCGATATCAAGGTTGGAGGAGTGAAGCGTGTTGAGATCGATGACAAAACGAGAGATCCGATCACCGGAAAAATCACGATCAAATTCTTGAAAGCGTCATCGATGACGCCGAAAAATAAACCTGATGGTGACACGCAGCTGCAGGCGACCCTTGACCATAAAGTCTGCCACGAAATTCCCGTCATCGCCCCGTATGCGGTAGTGCCCGTCAGTACGCCGGAGACCATGGTTGACGGGGAGAACGAGGTGGCGGACAAGTGCAGTAGTCCGGCGTACTTTGGCGCTCTCGGCGAAAACCAGGTTTACTTATGTACGGTCTACGGAGTCGATCAAAACATTCGGGTCAATGACCAGTTTGGCCAGCCGTTGAATGCGATTTATGACGGCGCTCCCGTGTTCGAGAATGTTAGCGGTTGGAAACCGATCAATCAGAATATCAGTGGGGGACATTACTCGGACCCTGTCGGTAGCATTGTCGCGCGACCACCACCGCCCAGCGGATCGCCCAAGCTTCTGAAAACGAATTCAGTTGCTATTGATTGGCCGAACGCTGATCCAATACCGGCGGTCAACTTCAATGACACCCAAAGAATAGGGGTGCAAATTGCGGGAATTACTTTGAATACCGGCATAAAAAATCGTCAATTAAGTGTTGTGCCAATTACATCGACGACAACAGCCAAGGTTACGATCAATTGGAAGTAACTACATGCGGTGAAAGGAGTCGAATATGACCATTTGTATTCTTCTCTGGAGTTTGATCTGGAGTTTTACAATGCTTTCTCAAAAGCAAGTCACAGGACAGGAAATAGGGGATGGGACATCTTTGAGTGGAATTCACTCAAACACATTAGAAAATTATCTATGTGAAGTCTGTCCGAAAATCGGACTACACTTCACTATGGAACGGGTGCGGAAGCAACCCATTCACCGCTCCGGCCTGCACAAATGGCGGATCTCGCCGGACGGCGTTGTCATTAACGGGACCCGTGTTCTCACGGCGGACCTGTTTCGACGGATGAACGGCTTCGCCCCGTTGTTCATGTCTGCTGACTGTGAGTTCACAACCCGCTGCCTGAGAAGCGGAGTCCGAGTTGTCATTTCCGAAGAGATCGTTGCTCTCCGCCGCATGCACGGCAACAGTCTTTCGTATGGCAAATCGCACGGCATGGGATCGCAGGCCCGCGACCGCTGCCATCAGCAGCTTCTTTCCTCTTACGAACAGATGCGGCCTGGCTTTGACCCGCGCCCCTTCGGCGGTCTGGTTGACGAACAAAAGCTGGTGCATTTTACGAGAAAAGTCGAGCGAAATCGTCGTTCCAGGAAGTGCGGGTGTGGGAAATCCCGCCAGAAATCACCAGGACGGGTCTGAATCCCAAAGTGGCGACCAGCATGATTCCCCTGCGAAATCTCGAAATTCATGTTTCCCACGCCTGTGAGCAATGCAGCCACTACAGCAATCATCGACACCGGGGGATGCTGAGCCCAGCGGAAGCTGACCGGCAAATGGGAGTCTGGTCCGGAAGACTGCGACCGAAATTGTTTTCCCTTCTTGGCGGCGAACCGTGTCTGAATCAACATCTGTCCGACATTGTTTCCATTGCGCATCGGCACTGGCCCCGTTCGCAATTGCAATTGGTGACGAACGGTTTTCTGCTCCCCCGCCATCCCGATCTGCCGCGGATTCTTTCCGAAACCGGCTGTAAGCTGGAAATCTCGGTGCATCACAACTCGGCAGAGTACCAATCGCGACTGGAACCTTTCGACCGGGCGACGACCGGCAGGTCAAACAGGCTGGGTCACATTGCCGATTCGTTGGACGGTGGAGCGGACCTTTGCCTGGCTGGGCAACTGCCGACTTTCCGAACAGGGTGATGGCCATGTGTGTCTCTTTCTGGCACACACGACATACAACTTGCCTGCCAATCACTTCCGCCGTTTAGATGTTTGAAGCCACCGCTATTCCATTGCGTCCAAGCTCATGCAGCACCCGCAATCAGGGCAGCAAATGTAACCTTCGTCACACGGGGCTTCTGGGCCACATGCCATCAGTAATGTTCCAACAGAACTAAACGCAGCCAATATACCGCAAATCGTGAATATTCCACAAAACCGAATGGCTCCGTGAGTCGAAATCCGATCAAACATTTCATTGCCTTTCATGAAAACCGAGTTGCCCAGCAGCATCACCATAAATGTAATTTGCACATTCCGGATACTCTTTCCGCGACACTACTCCGCGTACCATATGATCGGCACCTTAACCAAACTGTTCCCCGCTTGATCCTTAAACATTAAAATACCGTCTTCTGCCGCCGAGCCAGCATCGCATTCGATTACGATACTAGCGACAATTGAATTGCCGTCTATTCGAATTTTCAATGACGAAGAAGGAACTGTGCATTCTGCGATAATGGAATCAAGGGGTAAGTTGCTCGGACGGACGGGAATAACCCGTACATTGCGGTTTAGTTTAGTATTTCCCTTTTGTGATAACACAAGCTCCTTTGGAAATGCCCTCCACGACACATTATTTCTGTCAGCGCGATAATGCACCGGGACATGAACAGGCCTGTCGGCATCACTGGATGGAATTAATGTCACATATGAAATATAATCTTTTTCACTGGCAATGACTTTGACAAAAAGCTCGTATCGCCCAAGAATGCTGCAGTTCATCTCCTTGGCCGAACTCTTGTTGATGTTTTCAGGCAAGTTTTTGAGCTTCTTCAGCTCGCAGGACTCCACAGTGCCCGAGCTTGCAACACACTTTTTGAACTGGAAACGCATCACCAATAACCGCCTTGCCACTGAGCTGATCTGGGGTTAACAGAATCGGACCGGTTATTGAATGGGGCCCCGGACACACTTCCAACTGCAAGTCTGCGTTGACTGAAAACGACAACCCTCCTGCCAGATAATCAATTCGCACAGGCTGCACTGTAAACCCTCTTTTATCTTCAGTGTTAAGCGACACATGCCAACTTGCCTTTTGACCTGCTGGAACCTGAAGGGGAAGTTTCAAGTCACGATGCAATTTATCAGCGACGCGAAGGCACCCGCACGATTTGTTCACGGCCGTGATTGTAACGGGCTCTGCTCCCTGGTTCTGCAGAACCAAGGGCACTTCGACAACTTCACCCTGACGGATTCCGGCAGAAAACCTCGACGTATCATATCTTGCAACTAAAGGGTTATCCCCCATAGAGACAGATGATTTCCACCATTCACCTAAAATTAGCCCCACCGACAGAAAGGCAAAGATGAGGGCAATATTTTTGAAGTTGTTCTTCATGCTGAAATTTAATGTAACAGGATCAACACTCGTCATGCCCATGTTTCAAGGGGCATGAACAAATAACTCTTAAAGCTGTACGGCAGAATGCCTCGGAAACCTTCGCATTCAACGAAGTATGCACCAAAAACGGCTAACATTGTCTGGCACACAGGCTTGGCCAACGTGCATTGAATCCCCGGAAGAATTGGCATGTATTGCAAACGGTCCTGGCCGATAAGAACACACACCGAACTCTACCTAATTAGAGTTAACTTCTGCGTGAAGAAGTTAGATACAAAATCCCAAAAATTGCCGCGACGGCAATGTTTCCCCAAATCAGAATTCTGACCCAGCTGCGAGACCTGTCTTCATCAAGAGGTCGCTGAGGATGGCCAGCATTCTGTATTGTCGCGGCATCATTACATTCTTTTCGGCGATACGCTTCGTACTCAGCTTCATTCTGGAAAACAACAGGCGACTCACCCGCTGCGCCCCAAATGTACAGCTTTCCAGCGTCGCCATTGTCAAGCAGTTCGTGCACGATCGCATGTTCGGGAAATGTAAACCCAAGATCAGGTTGATTCTTATTCGCGCTCAAGCTCGTCGCGATCCAGTCAACGAAATATCCGTCACCTGTGTCTTCTCCGTGGGTGGATCCATGATTTCGAAAAGAGACATGTGAAGGGTAGTAAGTTCCATCCGGGAGCTGGGCCCAATCGATCACTTTCCACGACGTCTGCACGGGAACAAATTCTTCTGAGTTAGCTTTCCTGGCAACCCCGTATTCAACTATCGTTGCGCCTTCAATTAAGCATCCCTTCTCCTTGTTAATTCTCAATGTAACATTGGTTCCGTGGTGCCGCTCATTGTGTAATGCGGGAATGGTTGCTTTCAGAACTAATCTTTTATTTTTATCTGAAATAGACCCGTCCTTGATCACTTCAATGTCCCAGCGATCCACCAGTTCCTTCAATGTCATTCCGAAACCAACTGACGCCATGTATATGTATCTTAAATTCTGCGGGATAATGTCTTGATTGACCGTTAACTTGACGGGGCCGATATAACCCCGCACTGGTCGATCGTCACATTTTCTGAGCGGGCTCGCTGTAAAATCTATACCACAGGAATACACGAGCATTTTCTCGACTTTGCCATCAACAAATCGGTCAACAACTTTCCCCTTACCGTCAATGTTATTGAGCATTAAACGAAAAGTGTCGCCCTGGGTTCGCCAGATATTCCCTGATGAATGCTGCTCCATCTGCTTTATGCCGTTCGCAACGAGCTTCGCATTAATATCGTACTCCACCTCAAGGGAGTACAATGAGTCCCAGGTAGACTGATGAATCCTGACCGCGCCTTCAATTTCGGAGGGAATGTTTTTCTGCCCCTGTCCGAGGGCGTGCCCTGCTGCAGCCAATTGCAATGTCGCCATTGCAAACAGGCAGTAAATAGCATTCAACTTTTTCATTGTATTTGATAGATTTGCGTCGCGAGAACCATGGTCATCACCCGGGATGGCCCAGTGGAATACTACTACTCCCTGCCATGCCCTGTTGAAGATTCACTTCGATTTGGTAAAGCGGAGATTTGACACGCATTCAACAGAAATTTCTAGCATCCCGGGTGGCCTCCTTCCTGGCACCCCGCGGTTCCGAATGTATACTTGCACTGACCGCTGCATTCGTCGGTTTTAGTGCAGGTGGAATTCAACTGCACTCTGCACCAATACTTTTTCGAGGATAATGAAAAATCACAATCAAACTGTACGTTTGCAATTTGACATTGACCACTCACTCGTTTTGTACCAAGCGTACTGCAGTCAAATCTTTGTGATCCACTACAGACCCAGCAACCCGCGTGGATGGCGGTTTGCATCCCCACCACAAAGGACATCGCCAAGACAATTGCGAATATAATTGTTTTTGTATGCACTGGTTTCGCCTTTCTTTTTCGAGGAGATCAAGAACAGATCTTGCAAATAACAGATCCTGTCCCCAGTCGAGATTGTTGTACAGCAGATGCTTGTACCCATTCTCTGGGCCGCCAGCGATTTCGTTGAAGTACGCCAGTTGGTGCGGGTAGACCGTAGACCCGAAAGGTGCTGGCGATGACAGCCAGCAGGCAGAATGGAATCAGAATACGGCAGCACGTTGCCACGGTCCCTCCTCAATTATGAATCGCTTGAGGGCGGAATTATTCTTTGTCAGACGGCCAGACGAGTCGCTGATGAGATAAGGCATGAAGAATCGGTGAATCGCGATGCGACTCGTGACGGCTTCAGTTTGCCCCCCCCCCCCCAATTCATTTGTCAATTCTGATGGGGCTGCTTTTCAGGAATTGTAATAAAGCCATCAATCCAGGTGTTTCGACTTCATGTTGCTATCTCTTGGTGGAGCAACACAGCCATTGCGGTTTCGTAACCTGATCCCTTTCTTGCTTCCATTGCGGCAGGTACTTCCAGGAGTAGATTCCTGCAAAAACATCGGCAAAACCAACCTCCGGACGGCGTGGCATGTCCGATGTGAATATTCGTCGAGTGACATGCTCACAATGAAGCGAAAGCCCTGGAACGAGAGTGGCAAATTCCCCTCTTAACGACTCCTCAATCTGTTGGCACATGTCCGGAGCATTGGCTCGTCAGGGAAGGTTTGCGAAACGCACTTCTTTCACCGATAATTTGAATTCTTGACGCTGGATGAAATTTTTCCGTTGAATGAAATCAAGCAAGTGCTGGGTCTGCCATGAAGAAGAATGCTGTCAAACTGGGACTGGAAGCTGGGAAACCGCAAATCGGGACCTGGCTTTCCCTGGGGGATTTCCATGCCACCCGAATGCTGGCCCGGACCGGTCTGAACTTCCTGACGGTGGATCTGGAACATTCGCCCATCAGCTGGGAACAGGCTGGAAAATTATTTGCCGCAATTGCGGATGCCGGCTGCGTTCCGCTGGCGCGCGTTCCAGAAGGACGTCACGATCATATTAAACGTGTTCTGGATGCCGGGGCTCATGGGATTGTGGCCCCGATGGTGGAGACCGTGGAACAGGCCCGGGCCATCATTGCCGCCGCGAAATATCCTCCACTTGGAAACCGGTCCGTCGGCGGAGCCCTGCACGCGATTAACTTCGAAGCCACTCCCTCTGACTACTATCAGCACGCCAACCAGGAGATTCTGGTTGTCTTGCAGACGGAATCCCCTCGCGGAGTGGAAAACGCGGAAGAAATCTACAGCCTGCCCGGTGTGGATGCCATTTTTGTCGGCCCGAATGATCTGCGGGCTCAGATGCGGACTTCCGACGGCAAGGATCCGACCGCTGAAGAGTTCGAAGCCATGTTGCATCGAATCCTGGAGATCGGCCAGAAATGCCGTGTCCCGGTGGGGATGCATCTGATGTCGATCGATGACGTCAAGTTCCGTATTCAACAGGGGTGGCGGTTTCTGGCCATCGGCAGTGAACTCTCCATGTTACTGACCGAAGCGCAGCGGATTGTCAAAGGGCTCAACCTGGGAGATCCCAACCGGCAACTGGCCCGTTATTGAGCAGGCCAGATATTGATCGAGCCCGTGATTGGCAGGACTCCCTGTTGAAATGATTCGATCGAATTACCCGGCTTGACGGTACGCCCGGCGAATTCACCGAGTATAAGTTGCAAAGGCATGTGGGGTTTCCCATAGATGCACTTCCAGGATGGGAAGTCCTTTTTCCGCAGCATGTTCATAAATCAGCCGCGCGAT
>Ga0182744_1001105_pt1 | contig 24157 bp, 24 predicted proteins | sample eDN3rd30CKraftMG_FD_128525 | JGI IMG/M metagenome (GOLD analysis project Ga0182744, IMG submission 128525) | Enriched Miracle-Growth compost microbial communities from Emeryville, California, USA - eDNA 3rd pass 30_C Kraft MG (version 2) (version 2) ... | reverse complement strand
AGAGCAGTTAAGCCCGCCAGAGCCGATGGTACTGCGGTAACACGTGGGAGAGTAGGTCGGTGCCGGACCTTACGGGCCGTACAGCTATGCTGTGCGGCCCTTTTTTTGTTCGGGAGAACCTTCTGCCTGCCCCACCCCTCATCAAAGAAATCGCATGGTTATTATAACCAAGCTAAATAAATTATACCGTCATATTGAGCGAAGTGTAACGTAGTCAAACCGACTGCAAGGAGTTCATGAACCGAGTGAAACGAGCTCATGAATACCATTGATAACAAACGCTGATGAATAATACCCTTGGAAACAAACACTTATAAATCATGCCATTAAAAACGGACACCAATGAATAAATATCTCTTTAGTAAAAGGGGAGATTATCTTCGATAAGCACTTCGGGGTTCTTCCGCCCCACTTCGTTCCGGCCAGCGTGACGGAATGTTATTGGTTAGAGCCGTTATAATTACCATAATTAATTGGATGTCTCATCAAAGAAGTCACGCAAGGAATGCATATAGACATACTCCCAACCATGTACGATATCGTCGTAATCTGCGTCTGGAATGTTGGTGTGGATCAGCTCTAATGAAGTGCCTTTTTTATGGGGGTGTAATTTGAACGTCACAATGGATGGTTCTTTTTGATCGCCGAAGTACCACTGTTGAACTATTTTATGAGGATATTCGAAATGGAGGTTTTTGCCAACAATACTTCCTCCCCATAAAGAGAATTCAGTATCAGGATAAGCGTCCATCTGTGCTTCATCGCCCGTCCATAAGCGTATGGCCTGCTCTTTGGTTAGGGCCAAATATACTTCCTCTGGAGTGGTACTCATGATAAAGTATTTTTTAAAGTCTTTCATCTAAGATAACTTGTTATCTGAAGTATATTAAAGCAATGTACTTTCAATAAAATACAATAATTCCCTATTTGCCTCTTTATAGGCTTCCAATAATGCTTTTTTAGCTGTTAATGAACCACCTATATTAGGTCTTGACACAATATTGGCTATGTTGCGTGTTAGCGTACGAAGGGTTTCCATGCGATAATCCTCGATAACTACATGAAACCCCGCAACAGAATTCCACTTATTTTTAGGTAAGGCTCCCCAGCTAAAATCGCCTTCGGTTGTGCCGATGGCAGTAGAAGCAGTCATTCCAGAAGCGGAATGATATGCAGATATAGCGATACGTACGGTAATTTTGTCTTTTGCTGGCGACGCAGTATATTGATTTGAATCCAATACATTGATGATAGCTGAAGGGTAGCTTCTCGTGATGGTATTTGCAACAAGGGTTACGAGATTTTCCGATGAGCATTCTACGCGGGAAGTATCCGTTATTTTTCTAATATCCTTGATAACGATATTGATGTTTAAACCATTTAGTTTATTGTTGGCTGTAGCAACTTCTGTTTCGGGAGGGCACCATACAAAAATTTTTTGAGCAAAAGTATGATATGATATAAACAGGCATGTTAATAGTAATATAATTTTTTTATTCATTGTGTTGGTTGATTAATATGATGTATTTCTTTTTCCATTTTAATGTATTCGATCGATTCTTTTTTAAAGGGAGCGCTTACTATTGAAAAATGATGCCTTTGATAAAATGGAACTGCTGTTATACGCGCATTGCACCATAAGGTATGCACGCCTTCTTGTTGTGCGAAATCGATGATGTATTGTAATAATTGAGAGCCGTAACCTTGATGTTGGAAATCGGTATCCGTCGCGAATTTTCTAAATTGGGCAGAAGATCCTTTTAAAAATAGAGATGTAACAGCAATTAATTTGTTGTGATCATAAAGACCAAAGTGTATGCCTTTTTCGTCTTCATCTAATATAATCGATTCGGGTGATGAATCGGGGTAGAGAATTTTTTTTCTTAATCTATGGGTGACTACGGGTGCTATTTGCTCAATTACTGGCATTTCCTTTGAATCGAATTTTAGCAAAAATACACCTTTTTAACCCTTATAGCACATTTGGATAGATAAATATTTGTAAATAAATGGCTTTTTATAAAAAGAAAGATACATAGTTAATGAAATGTTAACATTAACTTAACATAAAATCGATATTTTAGTTACGTTAATTTAATATTTATATGAGCCATTACATATATTCCTTTACTTTTTGTTGCTTGTTCTTATGCTGTGGGCTAGGTGATGCGTTTGCTCAGCGGGAACGTGATGAATTTCCTACCCTCAAGAACTTTAAAGGACTTCAATTCAAATCGAATGATTCTACCATTTATATGAATTTTAGATTTAGGATGCAGAATCGATTAGGCGCTTATACGGTTGATGGGGATGACTTAGGAATACGCGAGTTTGATGCTCGAATTAGGCGTCTTCGTATGCGTGTTGATGGTTATCTCTATTCACCTAAACTATCTTATACGATTCAACTTTCTTTTACAAGGAGCGATCAGGATGTGGATGATACTGGGATTGCTAATATTGTACGAGATGCAGTGATTTTTTACAATTTTACGCCTAATTTTTACATAGCGTTTGGTGTAAATAAATTACCAGGCAATCGGCAACGAGTTAATTCCTCGGGGCAATTGCAATTTGCCGACCGGTCGATTGTTAATGCCGCGATGAACATTGATCGGGATTTCGGATTGAAGGCTTATTATAAACATAAAATTGGTGGTAAAGCAATCTATCATTTGAAAGGGGCAATTTCTACCGGTGAAGGACGGGTAGCCAATAATACAGATAACGGATTGGCTTATACTGTTAGGGGAGAATTATTGCCTTTTGGTGCATTTACGGATGATGGTGATTATTCGGAAGGGGATTTGATGCGTGAAGCTAAGCCTAAATTATCTGTTGGTGCTGGATACAGTAAAAATAATCGTACAACCAGAAGTGGTGGGCAAACTGGTTATTATTTATACGAACCAGTTACATTGCAAACCTATTTTGCTGATGCCATTTTGAAGTATAATGGTTGGGCCTATCAAGCGGAGTATATCAAACGTTCTACTGATCAATCATTAACTTATAATGAGGAAGGTGATATGAAATATGTGTTTAATGGACAAGGGCTAAATCAACAAATTTCTTATTTATTTAAAAGTGATTACGAGCTAGCTGCCCGATATTCTTGGTTGGCGCCTGGAGAAAGTATCCGTTCTTTTCAACAGAAAACCGAGATTTTAGAAATGGGTATAACCAAGTACATCCACCAACATCGGATTAAAGTGCAATTCAATGCTAATTATCAGGTGAAACAAGGCGCATTGGCCTTAGATAGTAAAGGCAATAGGTGGGGAGGGGTTTTTCAGGTGGAATTAGGTATCTAATTATTCGCTAAAAAAGGCCGGCTGCCCATTGGGCAGCCGGCCTTTTTTATTCTTGGTTCATGAAAGGGTAGCGATAATCTGTTGGTGGATTAAATGACTCTTTAATTGTGCGTGGAGAAACCCAACGTAGCAAATTGATCATAGCACCTGCTTTATCATTGGTGCCCGAACCTCTCGCTCCGCCAAAAGGTTGTTGGCCAACTACTGCACCCGTACATTTATCATTGATATAAAAGTTGCCTGCTGCATTTCTCAGCATGGTTGTCGCCTGTGCAATGGCATAACGGTCTTGCGCTATTACAGCTCCGGTTAAGGCGTAAATGGATGTTTCATCGATTAGTTTTAGTGTTTCCTCCCATTTTTCGTCTTCATATACATAGACGGTAAGAACCGGTCCAAAAAGTTCTTCTCGCATCGTTATATAGGCTGCTTTCTTTGCAAGAATGACGGTAGGCTGAATGAAATATCCAATACTTTTATCATACGTCCCACCTATTATGATTTCGGCATCGGCATCATGCTTAGCTTGGTCGATATATTTTGCCAGTTTATCAAATGACTTTTCATCAATAACCGCATTGACGAAATTGGTAAAATCTTCTGTGGGCCCAACTTTAAATGATTCGATATCATCCGTCATCCGCTTTTTTAGTGTTGGCCATAGCGATTTAGGAATATAAACACGCGAAGCTGCTGAGCATTTTTGTCCTTGGTATTCAAAGGCACCACGAACAATAGCTGTATTGGCAACCTTCACGTCTGCTGATGGATGTACCACGATAAAATCTTTTCCACCTGTTTCGCCCACAATACGTGGATAAGTTTTATACTGATGAATATGGTTACCAATGGTTTTCCAAATTTCTTGGAATACAGCCGTTGAGCCAGTGAAGTGAATGCCTGCAAAATCAGGATGATTGAAAATAACCTCTCCGGCATCTGGGCCGTGCGCATAAATTAAATTAATTACACCAGCAGGTACACCTGCTTCATGAAAGATTTTCATCAACAAATATGCGGCATAAATTTGTGTATCGGCAGGTTTCCATACCACTACATTGCCCATCATGGCTACTGAGCTAGGTAAATTGCCTGCTATTGCTGTAAAATTAAATGGTGTTAATGCAAAAACAAAGCCTTCTAATGGCCGTTGTTCTAGCCGGTTCCACACACCAGCCCCTGATACAGGTGGTTGTTGTGCATAGATTTCACTCATATATTTTACATTGAAGCGAAGGAAATCGACCATTTCGCAGGCGGAATCTATTTCGGCCTGATAGGCATTCTTAGATTGACCCAACATGGTTGCCGCATTTAATTGATAACGATATTTGCCGGCAATTAAATCAGCAGCCTTCAAGAAAATGGCAGCCCTTTCTTCCCAAGGAAGACTCTCCCAATCTTTCTTAGCTTCTAAAGCGACACGGATGGCTGCTTCAATATGTTTTTTTTCTCCTTTATGGTAGTAACCGATTAAGTGCTTATGATCATGTGGTGGTCTCAGTTCGCCTTTATTGTCGGTTCTGACTTCTTTGCCCTGAATGAACATGGGAATGTCTGCCTCTTCCTCCCGAGCTTGTCTTAAAGCATTTTGCAATAACTGGCGTTCTTTGCTACCGGGTGCATAGTCGTAAACAGGTTCATTTACAGGTGTAGGGATGTTGAAAAATCCTTTTAACATAGTATCGTTTTTTGTGGTGTGAATTTGCCTCAAAGGTACCAAAAGCAGGATTGGAATGCAATTGAAATCGGTATTTTAGCTTTTGTTTATTACCTTTGTTTGCTACTTATCATGTATGAAACAATTGCGCCTCTTGTTATTGCCTTTTTCATTTATATATGGTTTCGTACTGTTTATAAGACATTTTTTATATGATAGGGGATGGCTAAAAAGCTACCGATTTAGTAAGCCTGTCTTAGTTGTTGGTAATCTGGTGGTAGGGGGAGCAGGAAAAAGTCCGATGACCGAATACCTGATTCGATTGCTATCGCCCTTGGCTAAAGTAGCCATACTAAGTAGGGGCTATGGGAGGAAAACAGTTGGTTTTGTAGAAGTACAAACAAGCAGTCGGGTAGATGAAGTGGGAGACGAGCCATTGCAATTTAAAACAAAATTTCCGGATATTACCGTTGCTGATTGCGAAAACCGTGTAGTGGGATTGACCCATTTGATGAATGAACATGATGTTTTTATTTTAGATGATGCTTTTCAACATCGGCGGGTGGAACCCTCTTTGGGCATACTGCTTTTTGATTTTGATAGTTTGCAACGGAATAAGCTGTTACTCCCGGCTGGAAATTACCGCGATCTATTTTGGAGGCGAAACAGAGCAAATGCCATTGTTGTAACCAAGACTCCTGTAGAATTAACAGAACAGGCTAGAAGCCGGGCACTTCGTGCGCTTGCACTCAAGCGAAGTATACCTGTTTTTTTTTCTTGGATTGACTATGGTTCTGCCATACATCTTTTTAATGATTGTTCAAAAAAACTATCTCATGATGCTTTTATGGTCGTCACAGGAATTGCCAACCCTGTACCGTTTTTGAACTACTTAAAAACACAGGGAGAAATCAAGAAAATATGTACTTTTGAAGACCACCATCAGTTTACAATAAAGGATATAGCAAAAATAAAAGCACAATGGGAGTCGTTAAATAAAGAAGTTATTATTGTTACGACAGAGAAGGATGCGATGCGACTTAAGCACCCGGAACTTCGTGCAGCGTTGTCAGATTTGCCTATTTATTATATTCCTATTGAACTGAAGTTTCATGAAACAGGAAATGATTTTGATTCATTTATAAGAAAACAGGTGTTTAGCGGATCTATTTCCGATTAACCCACTTAAATGTAAGGTATAGAAGATTAAAATATGTATAGATCGCTAAGTGAAACAGTAAATTACATTGAGCAGAAAATAGGTGATTTTAAGCCAGAGCTCGGTATTATTTTAGGAACAGGTTTAGGTGGATTGGTGAGCGAAATACATATGGTACATCAGCTCATGTATGCGCATATTCCTAATTTTCCGGTATCTACTTTAGAGTTTCATTCAGGTAAGTTGATATTCGGTGAATTGAACGGTAAAAAGGTCGTAGCCATGCAAGGGCGTTTACATTACTATGAAGGATATAGTATGCAGGAAATCACATTTCCGGTTCGTGTATTGAAATTACTTGGCATACAGCAACTCTTTGTATCGAATGCGGCTGGTTCATTGAATCCTACTATTAAGAAGGGCGATATAGTCTTTATTGAAGATCATATTAGTTTATTGCCTGAGAGCCCGTTAAGGGGGCAAAATAATGAAGAGCTGGGTCCGCGTTTTCCGGATATGAGTGAACCATATGACCGGAATTTAATTGCAAAAGCGCAAACCATTGCTGAAAATTTTCATATGGCTGCTCATACGGGTATTTATGTTTCAACACAAGGGCCTCATCTAGAAACAAGGGCTGAGTATCGGTATATGCGTTTAATAGGTGGTGATATTGTAGGGATGAGTACCGTACCAGAAGTGATCGTAGCCAATCATATGGGCTTGCCTGTTTTCGCTGTTTCAGTGGTTACGGATGAAGGGTTTCATGAGCAGTTAAAACCTGTTTCGATTGATGATATTCTCGCGGTGGCTAATGCTGCTGAGCCTAAAATGACTCAAATTTTAAAAGAATTAATAGCCCTATCCTAATGAATAAGCTATTTTGTTTTTGCTTTCTTTTATTGTCTTTGTTTTGTGGAATAGATAAAATCTGGGCGCAAGAACAAGAAGAGTGGGGTAAGGATTTGGATTCGTTGAGAGCGGCACAAGATGCACAGGAAGATTCCATTATTTATAATGCTTCGTATATTCGATATACTACCTTGGCCCATTTAAAACAAGGTACGTATACATTACCCTTGGATACCACGTTAAAGAACTTTCAATACTACAATCCGCAGACGCAACCGACCAACCCGAGTATCAATACAGGTAATTACGGTTTGGCTACACGCGATCTTTTATTTAATCCTTCTACAGAAATAGGCTTTCGTACTGGATTCAATGCGTTGTCTCGCTATCTATTGAACCCCGACTCCGTGCATTATTATAGGGCGAGAGCACCTTATTCAGAACTGTATTTTGTAACAGGCGATCAGGTTTTTAGCGCCAAGATAGGCCAGAATATTAAGCCTAATTGGAGTGTAGGAGCTAATTTCAATGCATCTTTGGCACGAGGTTTTTATACTAATCAGCGCTATAATGATATCCAACCTGCTATATATACATGGTACGAATCTACCAACCACCGTTATAATTTGTTGGGTAATTTGGTCTTTAATACATTGGTTGCAACAGAAAACGGATCTATATTAAATGATTCTATATTTACGGCTCCGATGGAAAATCCAAATTTGGAGGCGCAGGTAACCCGGCTTACCCAAACACGTGAATCGCGCCCTAGAAATACTTGGACCGATCATACCCTGTTTTTACGGCAGAGCATGTTTATTGGGCGGTTGGATACCATCCAAAAAGGTAAACCAGAGCAGCAGATTTTACCGACCATTGCCTTGGCGCACAGTTTACGGGTGAATCGAAAAAAGTATAAATTTTATAAGAATGAAGCAGATGGTTCTGGTGCATTTCCATTAAGTGGATCGGTTTTAACCAACGATTCGACCATGTTAACAACGATTACCAATGATTTTGTATATAGTTTTTCTTTACGGGGTAAATCGGTTTCGTTTATTAAGAATGAAGTGAAGCTTGATTTAGGAATTCAGCACGATCTCATGTTTTTTAAACAAGGTCGGGATTCCTTGACTGTGGCGGACGCCGATTCAACAAAAACTTATCGGAAATCGACTTATCAAAATATTACACTGAAAGCCGGTTTGGGGTATCGATTTAGTGATCGGGTAAATATTACGGGTGATTTTAGACAAATTGTGACAGGAAGAAATTTTGGGGATTTTCATTATGGAGCTCAAGCAAATTTACTCTATAATAATACGGTTGGTCGGCTTGTTTTAGCTGGCTATTTTCAGAATCAATCACCAGAATACAATTATGAATATGTTAATTACACCTATCATAAATGGTCGAACGATCTGAATAAAATTAAGACTACTTATTTATCAGCTGCCTATGAAAACCCTAGATTCCGTTTTTTAGCGAAAGCAGAATATTATCTGATTAATAACTATACCTATTATAAGGAGGTGGATAATCTACAGCATAATAGTCGTTTTTTTAGAGAGATAGAGGTGGCACAGCATGGAGCACCTATTAATATGCTAAAATTTACACTTGGAAAAGATTTTACATTTTTCAAGAAATGGCATTTTGATAATTATCTAGTGTATCAGAAAACCGATTACAGCGATATTTTAATGACACCAGAATTCTATACCTGGCATAGCTTGTATTACAACACAATATTGGTAAAGGTTATCAATCTGAATGTGGGATTTGATGTACGGTTCAACACTCCTTTTGTTGCACCGGCTTACGCCATTAATATCGGTCAGTTTTATCGTCCTTATTATGGTGGTGTAGACAATAATGGTAATGACATCAAACCGATCGAATTTTCTACTTACCCTATTGTAGATGCTTGGGCAACGGCGACTCTAAAGAGAACCAATTTCTTTTTGCGGTATGATTACGCGAATCAGGGATTATTCTCTAAGGGTTATTATACGGTTAGGCGATATCCGATGGCTCCAGCGAAATTGCGTTTTGGCGTAAGTTGGAAGTTTTATGACTAAAACATTTTCCTTACCTTTGCCGGTCAATACGAAGATTATGAGTAAAGCAATTATAAAAACAGAAAAAGGGGATATGACCGTGCAGTTTTATGATCAAGATGCTCCGGGCCATGTTGCCAATTTTATTAAGTTAGCCAAATCGGGTTTTTACAATGGGACAGTTTTTCACCGTGTTATTCCTGATTTTGTAATCCAAGGAGGCGATCCGACGGGAACCGGTGCAGGTGGACCGGGGTATACCATTGATTGCGAATTGGATGGTAATAACCAGTATCATGATAGGGGCGTTTTGTCTATGGCGCATCGTGGAAGGAATACAGGAGGGTCTCAGTTCTTTATTTGTCATAGCCGGAACAATACGGCTCATTTAGACGGGCACCATACTTGTTTTGGAAAAGTAATAGAAAATGTAGACGTTGTGGATGATATCCGGCAGGGTGATCAGCTATTGAGTGTAGAAATTATAGAAGAATAAAGGTATTGGTAATTTAGCTTAAAAGAAAGATAAATGAATTTAAGAGGAATAGTTTCTGTTACCGGAAAACCGGGTTTGTTTAAATTGATTGGTCAGAACAAAACTGGTTTTATCTTAGAAAGCCTGGATGAGAAGAAGGTCAAAATTGTGGTTAATATTTCGACGGCAAAAATGGCCTCTTTAGAGGATATTACTATCTTCGGAACAGACGAAGATATCAAACTGGTTGATGTGTTCGAGCAAATGAAAAATTTGGAAGCGTTGCCAGACGTTAAGAAAGATAGCGGAGCTCAATTAAGGACTTTCTTTCATGAGGTAGCGCCCGAACATGATGCGGAACGGGTTTATACGTCAGATATCAAAAAAATTATTAGCTGGTTCGGGATTTTAAAAGCATTCCCGTTCTTTGATGAAGATCCTGCTTCGACTACAGATGCCGTTGCTGAGCAGCAAGACGAAGCGCAGTTAGCCGCTGAAAAATCTTCTTAGCTGATCTTTAAAGGTATGCTCAGGGGGGGATGTGGCTAGGCTTTATCCCCCCTTTTTTATAATACAAAAATAATGAACGCCATGAGTGCAATACCGATCAAGATCATCAGCCACATATTTTGGCTTTCTTTACTGGGGTTAATACCTTTATAGTGATATTTTCTTGTGTTTGGTAACTTCATATACTTATCCTCCTTCCTCCTATATGTTGTATACAACAGAATTGACAACATGTTTTATAAATACGCATCCTTGCAATCATTTATTAGATGATTGAATGACGTAGATTCCATAAAATTAATCAAATTATTCGTGATGGTAGGGCTCACCTTTAATAATGCTGAAAGCTCTGTACAGTTGCTCAACAAAGAATAACCGAATCATTTGATGTGAAAAGGTCATGTTGGATAACGAGAGTTTATTCTTCTTCGCGCGGTCGTATAGACTGTTGTCAAAGCCGTAAGGACCGCCAATAACAAATACAAGGTGTTGACTTCCGTGAAGCATGTGGTTCTCTAAAAATTTGGCAAAATCAACAGACCGTGGTGCCATGCCTTTCTCATCTAGCAGTATAACAGTATCTGATGATTGTATTTGCTTGAGTATTTGTTCAGCTTCTTTTGTTTTTTGTTGTTCTGAAGATAGGTGTTTGGTGTTTTTAATGTCGGGAATGATTTGCAGTGTGAACGGAATATAGTGTTTCAATCGCTGTCGATATTTTTCTATCCCTGTATGAAGATAAGTTTCGTCGGTTTTTCCAATGCAAAGCAAAGTAATTTTCATTAGAATCGTTTGTTTTTGGTGGCATCAATGGATACTTTGTCGTTTTAACGGGTATTGTACCTGCAAACTTAGGGAAATTGTTTCTTGCTTGCAATGATCCTGTTGGTGTGCGTTTTCAATATTATATTATTTTTTTTAATTTTGGAGCAAATTAATTAATGTGTGGGCTGTAAAAACCTACACGATGTTAAATTCAAGTGTCGCGTTTGTTCGCGTCTAAACATTTCTTATCTAATGAAACCTGCATAAATGCCACATTCGCAAAAAAATGAATGATTTATGCAAGCTTCATTACCATTAAAAAACAATTTATCTAATGAAAAAAATCTTATTATTTGCAGTTGTTTGTGTATGTCTAGTTAATGGACTACAGGCTCAGGAAACTGTCGCAGATTCGGCTTGGAAAATTCATGGCGAAAACACTTTTTTAATTAATCAAAGTACCTTTTCCAATTGGGCAGCAGGTGGGGTCAATTCCTTATCGGCCAATTTGGTGCTGAATTATGATTTCAACTACAAAAAGGATAAATGGAGTTGGGATAATAAGGTGATTGGTGCCTATGGTCTTAGTAAACAAAAGGATTTAGGATGGCGTAAGAACGATGACCGTATTTTGTTAAATAGTCTATTAGGGTATCAGGCGGCTCCTAAATGGCTGTATACCTTTTTCCTGAATTTTAATTCGCAATTTGCAAAGGGTTATAATTACAATTCGGATGGTAGTAGAGGCGATCTGATTTCAGCGGGTTTAGCACCTGCGTATTTGAGTTTTGGCCCGGGGATCGCTTTTAAAGAGTCGGACAATTTTCGGTTTAATTTATCCCCTGCATCTCCGAGGTTTGTTTTTGTTACGAACCAAGAATTGGCAGATAAAGGAGCATTTGGTGTAGATCCAGGAAAGAAAAGCCGTTTTGAGTTCGGTGCATCTTTTGATGCTTACTATCGTAAAAACATCATGGAGAATATTGGTATAGAAAATATATTGCGTCTGTACTCCAATTATTTAGAAGATCCTAAAAATGTGGATGTTGATTATACACTCAATGTGTTTATGAAAGTGAATAAGTTTGTTTCGGTCAATGCGGGCCTACAAATGATCTATGACGATAATACCATGGTTCCGAAAGAACGGGATGGGGTGTATTATGAAGGAAAAGGACTTCAAGTAAAGCAAATATTTGGTGCTGGTTTTACATATAAATTTTAATGTAGTTGCACCGCGATATACCCACTATTTTTTAATCCCAAACTGCACTCGTGGTTTGGGATTTTTTTATGACTTTGCCCGAAAGTTTAAAGATTATACTTTATCTTAGGCGCTATGAGTGTGCCCATAACTACTTTTTATCAGGAAAAGCGTCAACTAACGCAAAATCAAATCGAAAGTCTGCATCGTCAGATTAATCGATTATCTTTTGCGAGGCTGGCTATGGTATTATTAGGCGGTGCCCTCCTCTTCAAGATCATCCAATCAGAGCAGGTTTGGTTAACGTTGCTAACATTTTTCTTGCTGCTTATTGCTTTTATGTGGCTCGTAGCAAAGCAAAGTAAGTTGTCTAAAGCAAAAGAAGATGCGGAAGATGAATTGTTTGTTATAGAAAACGAGTTGAACTGCTTAGCTGGCAATGCGAATAGCTATGCTGATGGTTCGGATTATGTGGATGGTAAGCATCCCTATACGAGTGATTTGGATGTTTTTGGTGCTCATTCCCTCTATCATCGTATCAATCGGGCCGCAACCCAAGGTGGGAGAGATACCTTAGCCCGTTGGCTTTCTGCCCCTGCCGTACGAGAAGAAATTGTCGATCGACAATTGGCCATAGCAGAATTGGAGCGAACTCCCGGGTGGTGTTTAACTTTTTTAGCTCGTTTGGTATTTTCTTTAAAAGAGCAGACGGATTTTAAGAAAACGTTGGTTGCTTACTTAAAGTCTACGCATCATTTTGGTCATTGGATGTTACGATATTATACTAAAATTTGCGCCTATATTTTTCTTGTATGTGCCTTATTGGCATATTTTTACGGTCGTCCGTTTTCTGTGTTGACTTTATGCTTATTTCTCTTTCATCTTCTACTTACCATGGTATATGCGCGGCAGGTTTCTGTTGTAGCATCTGGAGTTAGCGGCATGGGAAATCTGTTAAACCGATTTGGAAAGGCCATTGCCGCTATAGAACAGCGATCGTGGCAGAGCACCTTATTAAAGAAAGGGCTATTGGCCACGAGTGAAGAGAATGGACAATTGCCGGTATCTGCGCATATCCGTGAGTTGGGCAAGCTCATTAATCAATTAGATTATAGACTAAATGTTTTTGTGGGTGCTCTCCTCAATGGCATCTTTTTGTGGGATTTTAAACAGGCTTTCGCTATCATGAATTGGCGAGCGAAGTATCATTATGAAATGGCACAAATTTTTGATGAAATGGCGCATTTGGAGGCGCTGATTAGTTTGGCCTTTCTCCGGATCAATGATGATTCTTGGACGTTTCCGCAAATAGTTGAAGCTGATGATCATGTGTTGAAAGTAGTGGGCATCAAGCACCCGCTTCTCCCTTCTGCGCAAGCAATAGCGAACGATTATCAACTGGATCATCATCACTTGGCATTAATAACTGGGTCTAATATGGCGGGGAAAAGTACTTTTCTTCGCACCATTGGCATCAATATGATCTTGGCATTTTGTGGTGCACCCGTATGTGCGCGCTGTTTGGAGCTTTCTGTGATGCATGTCATTACCTATATGCGTATCAGCGATTCGCTTGCGGAAAGTACTTCTACATTCAAGGCTGAACTCGATCGGTTAGATATGATTTTAAAAGAAGCAGCAAAGGGGATGAAATCGTTCTTTTTAATTGATGAGATGTTACGGGGTACAAATTCTGTCGACAAATATTTAGGTTCGAAGGCGGTTATTGAAAGGCTCATACAAGATCAAGCGGTGGGCATGGTTGCCACTCATGATTTGCAATTGGCGGAGCTAGAGGGGCGTTATCAAGGCTACTTGAAGAATTATCATTTTGATATACAAGTGATAGCCGATGAAATGGTTTTTGATTATCGATTGAAGGATGGAGCATGTAAAATTTTTAATGCCTCCATGCTCCTTAAAAAGATTGGTATCGATATCTCGTTATAGGTACTTGCCGTATTTGCAATCTATTCCTTACCTTTGTGCTATCTTGGGTACGGTATACATTAAACATGAAATAATTGCTTGTGAGCGGTGTGGTTCGTCGATTGAATGTCGTGCCAATGCTTCTACTAAGTGTGTATGTGGGGCTGTGCTGCTTTCTGTAGAGGAGATGCAATATATTAGCGAGCAGTATGATGCTTGTCTTTGTACAGCTTGTTTAAGCGCTTTGAAAAAGGAGTATGCTCAAGAACAGATTTTATAATTTATGACATTAGAAGAGAAAATTGCGTATTCACAGACCAGTATTTTTAAAGCCGTTTTTCCTAACACAACTAATCATTACGACACCTTATACGGAGGTACCGCCATGGCGTTGATGGATGAGGTAGCCTTTATTACAGGGACTCGATTTTGTAGGAAGCGATTGGTGACTGTTTCATCTGATCGGATTGATTTTACTAAACCTATTCCTGCCGGAACGATTGTTGAATTGGTTGGAAAAGTTGAAAAGGTAGGTAGAACCAGTTTGAAAATAGGTGTAGAGATTTTCGTAGAGCAGATGTATGAAGAGCACCGGGAATTGGCCATTCGGGGTACATTTACATTTGTTGCCATTGACCAGTATAAACAGCCTATTCCAGTATTGGACTAGCTAATGACCATAATAGATATGATCTTATTTCTTTATTCAAATTTAATCAATATAATGCATGAAATTACTTGAAGGAAAAACCGCGCTGGTTACTGGTGCTTCTAAAGGCATTGGAGGAAAGATAGCTGAAAAATTTGCAGAACAGGGGGCGAATGTAGCTTTTACTTATTTATCTTCGGTGGAAAAAGGAGAAGCTTTGGAACAAGAGCTCCAATCATTTGGTACCAAAGTAAAAGGATATCGATCTGATGCTTCTAAATTTGAAGAAGCAGAACAATTGATTGATGCCATTGTAGCTGACTTTGGAACGATCGATATCGTCGTGAATAATGCCGGTATAACGAAAGATGGGCTGCTGATGCGCATGACTGAGCAACATTGGGATGAAGTAATTGATGTGAATCTCAAGTCGGTATTTAACATTACTAAAGCTGTATCTAAAGTCATGATGAAGGCACGAAAGGGCTCCATTATCAATATGAGTTCGGTAGTAGGTGTGCAGGGAAATGCTGGGCAAGCGAATTATGCTGCGTCAAAAGCCGGTATCATTGGTTTTTCCAAATCGGTAGCTAAAGAATTGGGTTCACGTAATATTCGTACCAATGTGATCGCTCCGGGTTTTATCCGCACCGAAATGACGGATGTATTAGACCCGAAAGTAGTTGCGGGTTGGGAAGCCAATATTCCACTTAAAAGGGCAGGCGAGACAGAAGATGTAGCCAATGCTTGTTTGTTTTTAGCTTCCGATCTTTCAAACTATATCAATGGTCAGGTGATTTCGGTTTGTGGTGGTATGTTGTAATTTGGCGTGTGTAGTAAATTATTAAAAGAGCAGTGGGCATTAATTGCTTGCTGCTTTTTCTATAATAAAGACATCCTCATTGTCTTTCTTCATCAAATATTTTTCTCGTGCAAATTTTTGAAGGCGTGACAGGTTGGTGGTTAATCCTTCTAGATCTTGCTGAACAGTGGCTGTTTCTCGAATATAGAAAGCTTTTTCTTCTTTTAAGTTTTTTAGTTGAGATTGATATTTGTATTGTGAAGTAATATCATTGCGATCAAAAAAGAGCATCCACACCAAAAAAGCAATGGTTGCAATGACAAATTTATTCTTAATGAGATAGAAAATGTTTTTCGTCATATGCTGTTATGTGGTTTGAAAATCGCATTACAAACCTAAGTAAATTTTGTGAAAAACAAAAAAACCTGCCATACCGAAAGTAGTGCAGGTTTTATGGCGTACGGTAACGTACGGTTTATTTTTTTGCAAATTTGAAGTTCTTACCTAAAAATTTAGCATTGTTTCCTAATTCTTCTTCGATGCGAAGTAATTGGTTGTATTTAGCCATCCGATCAGAACGTGAGGCAGACCCTGTTTTAATCTGGCCACAGTTCAATGCCACAGCTAAATCAGCAATGGTGTTGTCTTCGGTTTCGCCTGAACGATGCGACATAACCGATGTATAACCATTTGTTTGTGCTAAGCTTACAGCATCAATCGTTTCGGTTAATGAACCGATTTGGTTTACTTTAACTAGAATGGAGTTAGCAGTATGGTTATCAATGCCACGTTGTAAGCGTTTTACATTGGTTACGAATAGGTCATCACCTACCAATTGTACAGTGGCTCCAATCTTATCTGTGAGTTGTTTCCATCCATCCCAATCATCTTCAGCCATACCATCTTCAATAGAGATAATGGGGTACTTCTGTGTTAACTGTGCGAGGTATTCAGCTTGTTCTGCGCTGGAGCGAATAGCCCCTTTATCACCTTCAAATTTGGTGTAATCATACTTGCCATCTTTATAAAATTCTGATGAGGCACAATCTAAGGCTAGACAAATATCATCGCCGGGTTTATATCCAGCTTGCGCAATAGCTTTCAAAACCGTTTCAACAGCGTCTTCTGTGCCGTCAAAAGTAGGAGCGAACCCACCCTCGTCGCCCACCGCAGTAGAAAGACCTCTATCATGTAAAATTTTCTTGAGATTGTGAAAAACTTCTGCCCCCCACCGAAGCGCTTCTGAAAAAGATGGAGCGCCAACAGGCATGATCATAAATTCTTGAAAGGCAATCGGTGCATCCGAATGGGAGCCTCCATTGATGATATTCATCATGGGTATAGGTAATGTGTTTGCATTTACCCCTCCAATATAACGGTATAATGGCTGTCTGCTTTCTTGTGCTGCTGCTTTGGCGACAGCTAATGATACACCTAGAATGGCATTAGCACCTAAATTACCTTTATTCTCAGACCCATCCAGCTCAATCATAATCCGATCAATGGCATTTTGTTCAAATACATCTATGCCTTCCAAAGCTTTCGCAATGGTTGTATTGACATTTTCTACCGCTTTTAAAACACCCTTGCCCAAATATTTAGACTTATCGCCATCGCGCAATTCTACAGCTTCGTGCGCGCCGGTAGATGCGCCTGAAGGCACCGCTGCACGTCCAACAAAACCATTTTCGGTGGTTACATCTACTTCGATTGTTGGGTTTCCACGCGAATCCAATATTTGCCGCGCATGTACATCAATAATTAAACTCATAGTTTTATATAACAGTTTTTTAAAATGGGAGCTGATCAATCTTTGTGTTGTTTGTACACGAAGCTAATTCAGTTTCAAATATATTCTTTTTCAATTAAATACCCAAGAAATGATGTGAAATATTTATCATTTGCTAATCTGCTAACATGGCTTTAAAATGATCAAAAAGGTACCTGGAATCATGTGGTCCGGGCGACGATTCGGGATGGTATTGCACCGAAAAGGCTTTCTTGTTCTTTACCCGAATACCTTCGATCGATTTATCATTTAAATTTACATGGGTAATTTCAACAGTATCAGAGGCTCTGACATCGTCTGCTACTACGCCAAAACCATGATTCTGACTGGTTACCTCACAACGGTTTGCAATCATGTTTTTTACCGGGTGGTTTATTCCACGGTGTCCGTTAAACATTTTTTCGGTTCGAATACCATGCGCTAAAGCTAATAATTGATGGCCTAGGCAGATACCAAACATTGGTTTTTCTGACTGTATAATTTCTTTTACGGTTTCAACGGCATAAGGCATGGCAGCTGGATCGCCGGGGCCATTTGAAATAAAATAGCCGTTGGGGGTCCATTGTTCCATCTCTGCAAAAGTAGTTTTTGCCGGAAAAACTTTTACATATACGTCTCGATCACTGAAGTTACGTAAGATATTTTTTTTCACTCCTAAATCCAGTACAGCTACTTTAAAGCGTGCATTTTCATCGCCAAAATAATACGGCTCGGATGTGGTTACCTGCGAAGAAAGTTCGAGCCCTTCCATAGAAGGTACTTCACTTAATTTAGCCTTTAGCTCTTCGATATCTAGAATTTCAGATGAGATAATGGCATTCATGGCGCCTTTATTACGAATGTGTCTCACTAATGAGCGCGTATCCACATCAGAAATACCTACTAGATTGCCTTGTTCAAAATAATTCTGAATGGAAGCATCTGCCATTTTTCGGCTATAAGGTGTGCTGTAATTTTTACAAACTAATCCGGCAATTTGTATTTGATTGGATTCTATTTCTTCATCAGAAGTACCGTAGTTTCCAATGTGGGCATTGGTGGTCACCATGATTTGACCGAAGTAAGAAGGGTCTGTGAAAATTTCCTGATACCCTGTCATGCCTGTGTTAAAGCAGATTTCTCCGGTGGTAGTGCCTATTTTTCCTGCAGCCTTACCATGGTAAACTGTGCCATCTTCTAAAAGCAAAATTGCAGGCAGTTTAGTGTAATTACTCATTTTTATGTACTGGTTTTTTAATGTTCCTTGTTATTACCATTTTCTCCATACAAAAAGAAAGCCCTCCGAGGGCCGATATCTTCTTTAATGGAATAAAAAATATTTGGATGAACCGAAATTGATTCGGTGAAATTTGGTTGGGACATGAAGTCATTTACTTCAATTTTCACGAGGGACAAAGGTACATAAAAATATCTTTTCCAACAAAAACAATCTTACTTTAAAAAGGAGTCATGCACGACTACCTTTTCCCAGTATGTATTGTATTTTTCTATTGCCTTGAGGTGGATGGGATGTGTGCCATAAATTTCCTGATCGTTCAATGAATCAAAGTAGACGAGTAGGTTGTAGGTGAAAGAGTTGTCGACTACGTCACGCGGAGTTGTGTGTGCGGCACGTCCGTAATGGAATGACTTGATTGTTGGAACCTTCCGTAGTTCTTCAAAGAACCCGGTAAAATCATTTATTTCCTTTTCGGATAAACCTGCCTTTAGCCAAAATAACACGTAATGTGTATATGTGCCTTGTTGATCGTTCTGTGTCATGTTGTTAGGGATTTTTAGCGTACTTGTTGCTCTTGTCAAAAAAGGAGCAATGGCCATAGCCGTTGCTAAGCCAGTTGATTTTCTGAGAAAGTTACGTCGCTTCATATCTAAGAATATAATGTAGTTTATATTGCTGGCTCTTGTTGACTGAGACAGTGCCAACTACCTAGTCCCCAAATCACATCCGTACTATCAATTCCTATGACTTGATGATGTGGGAAACAAGCGGTCAGGATATCGAGGGCCTTTTGGTCATTTTTATCGCGATAAGTGGGCACCACTACTGTTGCATTACTAATATAAAAATTAGCATAAGAAGCAGGTAGCCGTTGATCTTCGTGAATTACCGCAGATGGCATAGGCAACTCAATGATGTTTAACTGTTTACCGTTGAGTAAACGCATTTTTTTGAGTAACTTCAAATTGGCCTGTAAAGGCTCATAATTAGCGTCATGCTTATCTTCTTCTACTACGGTTACTACGGCGCTATCATTGACAAAACGTGTTATATCGTCGATATGGCCATCTGTGTCGTCGCCAATAATGCCGTCGCCCAGCCACAATATCTGTTCGGCTCCGTAAAAGCGGTATAGATATTCTTCAATTTGTTGTTGATTGAGGTGTGGATTACGGTTGGGATTTAACAAGCAAGAAGTGGTTGTCAGTACCGTTCCCATCCCATTAAAATCAACCGAACCTCCTTCCATCACCATGCCTGGATGTACTACTGGGATATCTAACGCTTTACCTACTAAGGTTGGGATAATGTCATCCTGTTCATAGGGAGGATATTTATTCCCCCAAGCGTTGTAACCCCAGTCCACAATGATTTTTGGTATTTCCGCATGCGGATTAATGAGGAATGCCGGGCCATGATCACGGCACCAGGCATCGTTGGTTGGGTGCTGATAAAACACAATTTTTTTTAGATCAACTCCTGCGTCGGCGAGGTGCTTCGTGGCCTGCGCTTGTAATTGCTCATCAACCACATTAATACAGACCAATTCGCCGGCTGATATTGCTTTAATAAATTGGCTATAAGGCTGGTATACGCTTTCTAATTTTCCAGGCCAACTCGCTTCTTTGTGAGGCCAGCTTAGCCAGGTAGCCCTATGCCTATGCCATTCGGCAGGGAAAAAGTAACCCTTTTCTTTAGGAGAAATCATGGTTATTCGTTATCTATAAATCTTTTGGTAATGGGTTGATAACTGTCTATTCTTCTATCGCGCAAAAACGGCCAGTGCGAGCGGTAATAATCAGATTGGTTTAAGTCTACTTCGGTAACCACCGTTTCTTCTTGATCGTGTGATGCTTTATAGATTAAAGATCCGAACGGATTCGCAATAAACGAGCCGCCCCAAAAACGAACACCTGCTTCTATACCCACGCGATTAATTGATACGACGGGGATACCGTTGGCAACCGCGTGCGACCGTTGGATGGTTTGCCAAGCATTATATTGTTCTTCGTTGGTTTGTGCATCTTGTGTAAGTGCCCAACCAATAGCGGTTGGATAGATTAAGAGCTCGGCACCCATGAGGGCGGTGATTCGAGCTGCTTCGGGATACCATTGATCCCAGCAGATGAGTACCCCAATGGTGGCTATTTTTGTTTTAAATACTTTATAGCCTAAATCTCCAGGTGTAAAATAGAATTTCTCGTAGAAACCGGGATCGTCTGGGATATGCATTTTACGGTATTTGCCCAGATAGGTGCCATCGGCGTCGATTACAGCTGTGGTATTGTGATAAAGGCCTTGTGCCCGTTTTTCAAAAAGAGAGGCTACGATCACTACGTTGTATTCGGCTGCCACTGCACTCAAAGCTTCGGTAGATGGACCGGGAATAGCTTCAGCCAAAACAAAGTTGTTATAATCCTCTTCATCACAAAAATAGAGCGAGGTGAACAATTCTTGCAAGCATACGATTTGGGCTCCGCTTTTTGCTGCCACTTTGATCTGCTCTATTGCTTTTGCCAAATTAGTAGCCTTATCGGCCACACAACTCATTTGAACGGTTCCTATTTTTATTTTAGACATCAGTCAAATCGTTTAAACTTAAAAGCTAGCTTTAAGTAAGCTAAACAGTTAAAAGAATGTTATGTTTAAATTTTAGCACTATAATTTTTTACGAAGTCGAGCCACGGGAATATTCATGGCTTCTCGATATTTGGCAACGGTACGTCTGGCAATTGTATAACCTTTATCTTTCAATATTTCGGTTAACTTCTCATCTGCCAATGGTTTCCGTTTGTCCTCATGGGCAATACATTCTTCCAATATTTTCTTTACTTCTTTATTAGAAACTTCTTCACCGCTATCGGTCTGGATGGCCTCAGAAAAGAATGATTTCAATAAAAATGTGCCAAACTCGGTTTGTACGTATTTGGAGTTAGCAACCCGCGACACCGTGGATATATCCATATCGATTTTATCGGCAATATCTTTCAAGATCATCGGTTTCAGGTTGCGTTCATCTCCCGTTAAAAAATACGTATATTGATAATTCATGATGGCATTCATGGTTTTTAAGAGGGTCTGTTGCCGTTGTTTAATGGCATCGATAAACCATTTTGCCGAATCGAGCTTTTGCTTCACAAACTGCACTGCCTCTTTCATTTTCTTGTCTTTTTGCGCTGCCTTATCGTAATGATCGAACATTTCTTGGTATGAGCGACTGACCCGTAATTCGGGTGCATTTTGGGCATTCAATGTGAGCACTAACACACCATCATTGTTTACAATATGGAAATCAGGGATGATATGAAGTTGTTTTTCGGAAGTGGCGCTTGAATCACCGGGTTTGGGATTCAATTTAAGAATTTCATCAATTATTTTTTTCAGTTCATCTGAATTGATGTTCAGCGCTTTCTCCAGTTTGTCGTAATGTTTTCTGGTGAATTCCTCTAAATAATTTTCCACAACGGCAATTGCCTCTTGGATAATGGGATTGTCTACATCTTTTTTGCGTAATTGAATAAGCAAACACTCTTGTAGATCACGTGCGCCTACACCAGCCGGATCAAAAGACTGGATGATTTTTAAGATATCTTCTACTTCGTCTTCATTTGCCATGACGTTTTGCGAGAAGGCTAAGTCATCTATCAAAGACAAAATAGGTCTTCGTAAATAACCGTCATCATCTAAGCTGCCAATAATTTGTTGGCCAATTAAGAAATCTTTATCACTCAAGGCTAAAAGATCTAATTGCTGCTGTAAATTTTCAAAAAAAGAACTTTGTATAGCTATAGGTATTTCTTTTCGATCATCTTCATCGTCGCCACTATTGTTGATGGCATTTCCATAATCATTCGTATCATCATCTTGCAGATAGTCGTCTACATTAAATTCATCGTTTTCTCCCCCTTGGTCATCATCGTTAAAGGTATCATCGGGGTCTTTATCCGGATATTCTTCTGTCGGTTCGTTCATGTTGGCCAAGCTCATGTCTTCTAGAGCGGGATTTTCTTCCAGCTCTTCTTTAATCCGGGCATCTAAAGACACAGTGGGTACTTGCAGCAATTTAATAAATTGAATTTGCTGCGGTGATAATTTCTGAAGTAATTTCTGCTGTAAACTTTGTTTTAGCATATCCTATAATAAAAAGACACCAAATTATTGATTCAAGGTATAGAACAACGGTGTCTATCGTGCAAAAGTACAGATTTTTTAAACGAATAGCCTAAGGCTGTCTTATTAAAAGTTATTTGTTAACTAAAAACTTTTTAATGAATTGATAAAAATATTTACTTTAGTCTTACAAATGATGTTGAACTAAAAAAATAATGTATGGGCTTGTTTAAAGAATTCAAAGAGTTTGCCATGCGTGGCAATGTAATTGATTTGGCGGTTGGTGTGGTAATCGGTGCCGCTTTTGGTAAAATAGTTACTTCTTTGGTAGATGATATTATTATGCCACCTATTGGCTATGTTACCGGTGGAGTAGATTTTTCAGCCATGAAATATGTGATTAAGCCGGCCGACCCGGCAGCTGAAATAGCTGAGGTAGCCATTAATTACGGCAACTTTATCAATGTAGTGATTCAGTTCCTGATTGTGGCATTTTGTATTTTTATGGTTGTCAAAGCAATTAATTCTCTACAGAAGAAGAAAGAAGAAGCACCTGCTGCTCCTCCAGCACCAACCAAGGAGGAAACGTTGTTAACAGAGATACGCGACTTATTGAAGGCGAAAGCTTAATCATGCCATTTCATGTTTAGCAAGTATTTGTTGCTGCTAAACATGAATTCGTTTTGCTTTTTCAGTAGTTACTTTCATGAGAGATGAGCGAAGAAAGTAATAAAAAAATGTTTCGGAGTTTGATTATTACGGAATAAGCTTTACCTTTGCGTTCTTGTTTTTAAAAGACGAAAAAGATTTTTGATCATTGCTACTGAGGCTTACGCCATAGAAGCGCATTAAATAAATAAATTAAGATGAAAAGAACGTTTCAACCTTCGCAGCGGAAAAGAAGAAATAAGCATGGTTTTAGAGAGCGCATGGCAACCGCTAATGGCCGTAGGGTATTAGCTTCCAGAAGAGCTAAAGGCAGAAAAAGACTATCTGTATCTGACGAGCGTCGTCATAAAGCATAGTTTATTTTACCGGGGCCTTGCTTTAGACTCGGAGCCGGAACCGGTTTCCAAGTTGATTGTTTTAGTGTCGGAGCATGGTAAAATATACTTTTAAGAAAGAAGAACGGCTTTGTAATAAAAGGTTTTTAAATGACCTATTTCAGAGCGGTTCTTCTTTCATTTTATACCCTTATAAAGTATCGTTTACAAAAAGCACACACCTTCTTCCTTTTCCTGCTCAGGTAGTTATATCAGTGCCTAAACGTCGTTTCAAAAAAGCAACAGATCGTAATCTAATAAAAAGACGGATGCGAGAAGCTTATCGGTTACAGAAACAGGTGTTGTTATACGCATTTCTTTCGGTTGTTCAGGAGCAATTGTTGATTTCCATTCAGTATATTGGAAAAGAAATTCATACGTATACCTTTATGTACGACCGGTTAGAGCGCGCACTTTTAAAATTTCAGCATGAATATCGCCAACGCTATATGGAAAGGAATTAAATGGCCGTTTGGTATTTTGTTTTTAACTATTATAAAGATTTACCAGTGGTTTATTTCGCACTTGTTGCCTGGAGCATGTAGGTACACCCCCACATGTTCTCAATATGGTGTAGAAGCGATAAAAAAATATGGACCACTTAAAGGTGGTTGGTT
>Ga0182744_1001102_pt1 | contig 24163 bp, 27 predicted proteins | sample eDN3rd30CKraftMG_FD_128525 | JGI IMG/M metagenome (GOLD analysis project Ga0182744, IMG submission 128525) | Enriched Miracle-Growth compost microbial communities from Emeryville, California, USA - eDNA 3rd pass 30_C Kraft MG (version 2) (version 2) ... | reverse complement strand
GAACCCGCGACCCCCGCGACCACAACGCGGTGCTCTACCAACTGAGCTATAGCCACCATATTCAGTGAGACACGACCCATTGACCTGCGGAAGCAATTCATTCGTTCAGGGTGAATCTCCGTGAATTCGCGGCGTGAACCGCGACATGAAAAAGCATACCTGCACAGCGCGGTTAAATAAAAACTCATTCCACGTGATCCACACCACGAGGAACTCCCAAACGCTACGACCCCTTGCGGTATGACTGTGGCACAGAGATCGTTCCGGATATGGAATTGTCTGCCACAGCAGCGGCAACCGCCCGCGCACCAGACGTATCTAGCCCGGGAGCCGGCACAAACATTGCGGCGCGGTAGTAGCGCAGTTCGTCGATAGATTCGAGGATGTCTGCGAGCGCACGGTGTCCGCCGTGTTTGGCTGGCGCGGCAAAGTAGACACGGGGGTACCAGCGTCGTGCGAGTTCCTTAATAGATGAGACGTCAACGATCCGGTAGTGCATGAACGCTACGAGTTCTTTCATATCGCGTTCAAGGAACATTTTGTCGGTGGCCACGGAGTTTCCGGCGAGCGGCGCTTTGCCTGCTACAGGCACGTGCTTACGCAGGTACGCGAGTACCTGCGCTTCAGCCTCGGCCAATGCCACGCCGTCATCCCACTCGGTGATGAGCCCGGAGGTGGTGTGCATGTTTCGCACGTACTCCCCCATGCCTGCAACGGCTTCACTCGGCGGTTTGATGATCACGTCTATACCGTCATCGAGCGGGTTTAGTTCACCGTCGGTTATTACGACTGCGATTTCAACTAGGGCATCTTTTTCTAGGTCGAGCCCTGTCATTTCACAGTCGATCCAAATGATCCTGTCGTTTGCAGAACTGGCCATGATCAGGGAAGTGTGAGGATTTCGGGGCCGGATTCGGTGATGGCGATGGTGTGTTCCCAGTGGGCCGCGCGTCCGCCCTTGGCTGAGCGGATAGTCCAGCCGTCTGGGTCGTAGCGGTAGTCGCTGCGCCCGCCCAGGATGAACATTGGCTCGATGGCGATGACTAGTCCTGGGAACAGTTTCATACCCTTGCCCTTCTTACCCACGTTGGGGACAAAAGGGTCCATATGCATTTCGGTTCCGATGCCGTGCCCGCCATGGTCTTTCAGGTTACCGAGTTTGTGCTTCTTGGCCAGCCCGTTGACTGCGAATCCGATGTCACCGATGGTGTTGCCTACCTGTGCGGCTTCGATTCCTGCGTAGAGTGCCTGGCGGGTTACTTCCACAAGCATTTCGTCTTCTTCACGGCCTTGGCCCACGATGAAGGTGCGTGCGGAGTCGCCGCACCAGCCGTTGAGGATGCCGCCAAAATCGATGGAGACTACGTCGCCTTCGCCGATGACGTAGTCACCGGGGATGCCGTGGACTACTACGTCATTAACGGAGGCGCAGATGCTGCCGGGGAACGGTGTTGGCGCCCAGTCTGGGTGGTAGTTGAGGAAAGGCGAGGTTGCGCCTGCTTCTTTGAGTACGCCAGCGCCGATGGCGTCGAGTTCTCGCAGGCTCATTCCTACCTGCGCGGCTTCCTCCATCTTGACTAGTGCGGTGGCCACTACTCGGCCGGCTTCCCGCATTCCTTCGATGTCTGCGCTGTTTTTCGTCTCAATCACACATCAAGGCTAGCGCTTTGACTGTTTGTTGTGTGGTTTCAGGCCTGTGCGGTTGCTCGCACCTGGTCTACACCGCGGTTGGCGAGTTCGTCGGCTTTTTCGTTGCCTTCGTCGCCGGAGTGGCCTTTAACCCAAATCCAGTTGATGGTGTGGCGGGATACTTGCCGGTCAAGTTCTTGCCATAGTTCGGCGTTCTTCACGGGCTTTTTGTCGGCTGTACGCCAGTTGTTTCGTTTCCAGCCGTGGATCCATTTGGTGATGCCGTTCATCACGTAGGTGGAGTCCACGTGGAGGGCTACGTCGCAGGGCCATTTGAGTGCGCGTAGACCTTCGATGACTGCGGTCAGTTCCATCCGGTTATTGGTGGTGACTTCTTCCCCGCCGAACAGTTCTTTTTCGTGTCCGCCGGCTTTTAGCCATGCGCCCCAGCCACCTATTCCGGGGTTGCCTTTGCATGCGCCGTCGGTCCACATGTCTACGTGGCTGCGTGTGGCGTGGGTTTCTGTGGCGCTGTTTTCGCTGTTAGGCATGGGTCCATTTTGGCATCTTTGGTTCGGGCCGTGTGTGTCCGGCTTGGTGCCGGTGTTTCGGCGTGCTGCGGCGTTACGCTTGCCACAGTTGCGCGGTTGGTGCGCTGGTTGGTGCGCTGATTGGTGCGCTGATTGGTGCGGGAATCGCAGGGAATCGCAGGGAATCGCAGGGAACTTGGGGGTTAAAAGTGAGTGATGCTGGTTCGCCGTCAATCCACGTGGCCACGTATGAGAATGGTCAGCGGGTGGATATGAGCTCTCACGGCCCTGATGCGTTGGATCAGATTTTCGACGACGTTGCCGGTTCCAGCGGCTGTCACGTGATTGTGGTGGAGGCGTTGGGGTCCGATGGTGCGGACGAGTTTGTGGAGAGGATTCCCCTGCCCAACGCGCTCAAGCGGGATATTTTGACGCCTAATCCGCGCCCGCGGATTGACCGGATTGGCGATGCGAGCGTGACGGTATTGCGCCCTGCCGCCTATTCTGACCGGCTGGAACGGGTCACATTGTCCTCACTGCATTTGGTGTTGACTGAGTCGTTTTTGGTGATTTTGCATCGTGACGTGCCTGGTGCACATCACGATTTGAGTGCGCGCGAGTTGTTTGGGTTTGCTACCCCGGATGAGCTGACTTTTGGGTCTCGTAGCGCGTATTTGCGGGTTATGGATGAGATTGCTGCGGACTACATTGAGGTGGCCGATGAGTTGACGCAGGACGTGGATGATGTTGAGTTGCAGGTGTTTGCCGGGGATGTTGGCGCGCCTGCGCACATTTATCGGTTGAATCGTGAGGTCCTCGAGTTGGAGCGGGCGGTTGTCCCCTTAGCGGATTCGATCGTGGACGTGCTTGATGACCTAGAGGATGATGCGGAGCATGGAAATACTGTCGACGAAGCCCTCGTTCTCGCAGTCCGTCACCTTTTGCGCAAGGTGCAGCGCACCGCGGATCGTGCGGTTGAGTTGAAGGACTTGCTCTCGCAGATTTTGCAGGTGAATGCGGCGTTGATTGGCCAGCAGCAGAACGAGGATATGAAGAAGATTTCCTCGTGGGCGGCTATTTTGGTGATTCCTACACTGGTTTCTGGGGTGTACGGCATGAACTTCCAGCACATGCCCGAACTGTCGTGGCGGTTTGGTTATCCGATCGCACTGGGTTTGATGGCTGCGTTGTGTGCGGGCTTGTATGTGATTTTTAAGCGGAAGGACTGGTTGTGAAAAATCATCCACTGAACTGGTCAAACAAGGCACCTCTCGCCATGTGATCGAGGTCACCATCCGGCTATACTTCTGGAAATTGCCACTTTGGAGGAACCGCCGAGAGGACCATCGTGCCTGAACAGCCCCGCACCAAAAAGAAGGTAGTTGCTGCGAGCTCGCAGCATTCCACAAGGTCAAAGAAGACGCCATCCACATCCACTCAACCCACCTGGCACGCCTCGCCTGAAGCTCAAGCGCAGGCCAAGAAACTCCGGCTGATCACCTGGATCTTGTGGATTGTGGCCCTGGGAGTCACATTCTTTGTGGCGTTCTGGGTGCTGCGGCAAAACCCGGTGAATATGTGGCTTCTCATTGCCATGTTTGTGGTAGCTGGCGCGCTTGTTATTCCAGGCAACCTCATGTGGAAAAAGGCGAACGTACTTGACCCCGCATCAGAAAAGAACAAGGTCAAGTTTTTTGTGCAAAACCAGTTGGGCGCCATCGTGTCCTCAATTGCATTTCTACCCATGATCATTCTGTTGTTCATGAACAAAAACATGGACGGCAAGCAGAAGGGCATCGCTGGCGCGATCGCAATCTTGATCTTTGGCGGATCATTTGCCACGGGCATCAGCACGGATCCACCATCGGTGGAGAAGTATTCAGACGAACAGGCCCTGGTAATCGCACTCATGGGCAAGGACGAGGTGTATTGGACTACGGGTGGATCCGTTTTTCACCTGTGTGAAGCAGTCTCTGACCTGCAGCATGAATCGCAGAGCAATGAGATTGTGGTGGGCACTGTCTCCGAAGCTCATGATGCTGGAAAGAGTCGATTGACCAAGAAGGTCAAGCAAGAACTGTCCCAGTGCGGCCTCGATCCTGCGCTGTATGACGAGTCCACGGGCAAGGCTGTGAACCAGTCTGGCGGAGCGGGCACCGAACAAGCCGGAACCGAGGAAACCGACACCGAACAAACCGGTACCGAAGAAACGGGAACCGACAGCTCCGGCGCCACCGACTAAGCCGATAATTCGACCGACGCAACAAACTAAGAAAACTGGCGGAAGAATCGTCGAAAATCAGCGCGGCTAACCCCGATTCCCGCGTTTCCCGGTTTTCCCGGCGGAATTATTCCTCCGGGAAAATCGGGAATTTTTCGTATGCCTCAGGGTGCGTGACAGGAGCGGCAATCATGCCCACCACCGAGTCCACGAGGAACTCACCGAGCATCTGCCAATCGCCGCTGGTTTTGCCCTCGGCAACGAGGCGCTCATGCTCACCGCACACCGTAAAAATCATGTGCTGCATCATGAGCGCCCGCGCGTAGAGAGCACCGCGCGGCACCTCCCGCAGCGGTTTAACTGCCTGCTCAAAGTACTTAAGGTAATCACCATTTTGCACAAAAACACCCGAGATAATCTTCCAAGCAAACGGGATGCTGCGCGCTTGCACTAGGAAGCGTGAATGCCAGGGCGAGGTGGCCGGATCGGCCAGAATTTCAATCCATGGCATGATGCGCGAGGACACAAGGTCACGCAAGGTGGGCTGGGGCCCCAGCTCTGACAGCACCTGCGCACGCCGCTCTTCAAGTTGGGGTTGGTAGCGCTTTAGCGCCGCCCCAATCAACTGCTCGCGCGAGCCAAAGTGGTAGGTCACCGCCGAGTGATTCGCGTTGTGTGCAGCCTCAGCAATGCGCCGGTTAGACGCGGCTTCAAAACCCTCACGCGCGATCAGTTCCTCCGCGGCGTCCAGTAATGCCTCGCGCGCCCGGTCCCCGTGCTGCCCCATTGCCCACGTCCTCCAGTGTTTGTGCTGTGTTGTCGCTGTGTTGTTGCTGTGTCGCTCGTACTTACGTCGGGCTCGCGCCCACTTCAGGCTCGTACTTACTTCAGGATAGTGTCTCAAATTTTCGACGACACCCACCGCACCTGCGCATCTTTCGTTACGCCTCGCACTTTTACGCAAGGCAGGTCGTGCTGCTTTAGCCACCCGAGTGTGTGACCTTCAGATCATTTTTTTCGAAGTGGTTCCCTTTTAAGTCAGTCGGCGTAAACTAATGAAGTCACGAGCCGTAAGTCATGTGTCTTACGAGTCGCGAGAGTGCCATCCGCCCGCGAACACACATATTTTCACCGCAGCAAGAAATCACATGAGTACCTCAGTCACCGAATCTGGTCTCAAGGGTCAAGCCAATTCATCCCAAAAGAATGCCGGCACCCAACTAAGCCCCGAAGAAAAGGCCGCCAAACGCGCCAAAGCCGAACACATTGGCCGCTACGTGGCCATGTTCCTGATGCCGCTCATCATGGTGGGCATGCTCGTATCCGGCTATCTGGCCGCCATGCACTCCCCCACACCACACAACATGCCCGTCATCGTTGCCGGGGATGCAATTCACGCCCAGCGTGTTGCAACTACCCTCGAGCAAGAGACCAGCAACGCGCTGAAAGCCACCGTGCTCACAAGCGCGGACAAAGCCATTGCAAAAGTCAAAGACCGGGAAGTTGCGGGCGCGATCGTCCTTAACGAGTCGAGCGCAACCCTGTATTCAGCCGCCGGTGCGGGTGCCTCACAGCAGTCCTCCCTTATGAAGTTGGCGCTGCCACAACTGATGGCAGAGGGTTACGCCGTAGACACCCAGGATGTGGCACCGCTACCTAAGAACGACGTAGCTGGGCTCGCCGCAGTCTTCATGACCACTGCCCTGCTTATGGCCGGCTACCTGCCATTCTCGGTTATGCTCTCTAATTCCCCTGAGTTGCTGCGTTTCCGCCGTGTTGTGCCACTCTTGGCGGGTTGGGCCGCACTCGTTTCAGGCTTGATCGCAGTTATCACCGGGCCTGTTCTCGGTTTGGTTTCTGGTCACACTCTGCCGGTGCTGGGACTGAGTTGGCTCGCGATCTTTGCTATTGGTTCTGTGCAGTTGTTCTTCACACGCCTCATGGGACCCCTCGCCGTGATCATCGCGATGCTCCTGCTCATGGTTCTGGGCGTACCAGCCTCGGGATTGTCCGTCCCTTTGAGCTCGCTCAATGGCTTCTACTCGTTCCTGCACACATTCTTGCCTGCTCCTGCCATCGGCGAGTCACTGCGCTCGATCCTCTACTTTGGCGGCTCGGGCGTGTGGCCACACGTGGCTGTTCTTGCCACCGGTGCGGTGGCAGGTCTTGGTTTGACCGCGCTATTTGATGCCCGCAAGAAGGCTAAGACGGGCCAGTTGGTTGATCCACCCGTGCTCATGGCTTCCCTACACGGTGGTAAACGACCTAAGAATGCCGGCTGGCGTTATGGTGCGCTGTTTGCCTTCTGCATTTCCATGGTGGCAATGATGGTTACCGTCATGCTTGGCGCGATGGGTAAGCCTATGCCGCGAGATATGCCTGTGGCTGTGGTGGGTGCAACGATGGAGCAGTCGCAGCAGGCAGCGGCGGGTTTGGGTGAGGCTATGCCCGGGTTCTTTGATCTGAAGCCGGTCGGCTCAGCCGAGGAAGCACACCAGATGGTGATCGACCGCGACGTTGTAGCCGCATACGTGCTGCCTAGCCAGGACAACCCTGCCGCAACGCTTATGACCAGTCAGGCGGCTAACGTTAGTGGCGCGCAGATCGCTAACTCTATGTTCACTCAGGTGGCCGCGGGCCAGCAGGTGCAGTTGAACGTTCAGGAACTCACGCCGCTGCCACAGCGCGATTCCATGGGCATGACCAGCATGTATCTTGCGATGGGCTGGATTATGTCTGGTTTCATGATCGTTGTAGTTGGCGCCAACGCGATGCCCGCGTCTAAGCCTCTGCGCAAGATGATCCCTATTGTGGCGGGTTGGGCCGTGGGTATTTCCGCGATCCTTTACCTGATTGCGGGTCCAATTATTGGCGCACTGCACGGCAACTTTTTTGCCCTGTGGGGTGCCGGCGCGCTCACCGTGTTCTGCGTGGCGTGGTTTGCCGCGATTTTTGAACGCCTGATCGGCATGCTCGCCACCCCTATTGTGGTGGGATTGCTCATGTTCCTTGGTATTCCGGCGTCTAACGCGGCGGTTTCGCTCTACATGGTGCCGGACTTCTTCCGTCACCTGCATGACATTCTGCCGTTCCCCGCGGCTGCAGAAACCATCAAGTCGATCCTGTACTTTGACGGGTCTGGTGCGGGTAGTCACCTGGTCACGTTGACAATTATCGGCGTGGTTTCGCTGGCAATCGTCGCGGTAATTGATCGTGTGAAGCCGCTGCGTATTGCTCCGGTTGGCCCTATGGGTTCGGCCGCGCCCGTTCTGATTTCCGACGATCCTGCCGCGCCAGATGACTCCACCGGCTTGGATGATGACTTGGTTCTCGCCGGCGTTTAGCGGTTTTGGGGTTTAGTGAAAGAACGCGAGTAATCCTGCAACGCAGATAAATAGCGCGCCAAATACGCTGTTGAGAATGCGCTGGCCGCGCGCCGTTTCCATGTAACGCTGGAAGGGGCGCGCGGCTACCGCAAAGAATCCCCACATCACGATCACGTCCACGCACACCACCGTTGCGGTTAGGATCAGGTACTGCTCAAGCAGCGGCTGGGATGGCTTGATGAACTGCGGGATGAATGCCAAGAAGAACACGATAGCTTTGGGGTTGAGCAGATTTACCCAGAAGCCTCTGCGCAGCATGGACCAGCCCGATTCGTTGGCGCGTGCCGAGCGGATCTCGTGGGAGGCGTCTGCGGGTTTAGCTAGCAGGAGGCGCGCACCAAGGAACACTAGGTAGGCCGCGCCAAGGTAGCGAATCGTGTTGAACAGGATGGGTGTGTTTGATACGAGTACGCCTACCCCCGCCGCCACAATGACGATGTGGACGAGCAATGCTGATTGCTGCCCAAGAATCCCCCATGCCGATCTGCGCCATCCCACAGTCATCGAGTTCGACATCGTGTTGATCGCTCCCGCGCCCGGGGTCAGGCTGATTACAATGGAGGCGGTGAGCAGGGAAAGCCAGATCGCGAGTGACACCAGCACAGCATATGGCTCGGCGCTCCCCCGCCGGAAATACCGGCGCGGTGAGTTTGCCCTCAGCTCGCTGCTCACCCCTTTTTGGTCCGAACCACCCACCATTTTGGGGTGGCTCGGACCATTTATTCCTTCCCCGCTCTACCAGCGCACGCATATGGATAGGATGACATCATGGCTACTCGACGCTTCATGGGCACCGAAGCTCAGCTTGCCAATGTAGTGCGCACAACCCGCGAGGAGATCGGATTGACGCACCAAGAACTCGCTGCGCGTGCAAACGTAGAACCTCAGTTCATCCTAGATATCGAGGATGAACACCCCAGCCCTAACCACGCACTGATTTTGCAAGTTCTTAAAGCCCTCGATGTCCACGCTCTTGCACTGCCGTCAATTACGCATAGTGCCCACTGCAAGCACAACGTAGGCACGGAACAGGAACTCCACCCGCATGCGAGCTGACAGCACCCGCCACCTATTCGCATTCCTCAATAAACAGCTCATTGCACGTTTTGATGCAACTGAGCAAGGCGCAAAGCTGACTTATCTCCATGACACGCCAACACCCATCTCATTGTCACTGCAGCCGGACGCTGAGTTGAGCGAAACGCACGCATTTGACTACCTAGATAATCTGCTGCCAGAAAACGAGCGGGTGCGCGACCGGTGGGCTTTTGAGCGAGGAATCCCTAACGATACTTTCTCCCTCCTCGGAGAATACGGCGAGGACCTAGCGGGAGCGATTTCGTTAAGCCCTCATGAGGAACTTGCGCAACGGGACCCGCAACCGCTGGTCGAAGCAACCGTCGACGATATTGCGTACCATATTTCGCGCCTTACCCGTGACCCGAACGCAACAGTGCAAGCACACGATTTTACGCAGCGATTGTCACTAGCTGGAGTGCAGGCAAAGTTCTCACTGTCCCGCATTGGTGAGTCGTGGTTTTGGTCCACGTTCGAGTCCCCGTCAACTCACATTTTCAAGCCACCAAGCCCCGCTTTTGCCAAAGTCGATTTTCTGGAGCAGCGAAGCCTCGAGATTGCATCTGCTCTAGGAATCAACGCCTCACAGGGTAAAGTCACTGACTTCCTCGAACAACCGACATTCATGGTTGAACGGTGGGACCGCACACAGGGCCATCGAGTGCATGCAGAGGACTTGGCACAAGCATTGGGGATTGCGAATTCGAGTAAGTATGACATCGCCGCACACAGCCTGGCAGAGTTACTTGAAAAGCATGACCACCAGCAAGCCATCGAGTTTGTCCGTCAATTGGCATTCAATATTGCAATCGGTAATGCGGATGCTCACGTCAAAAACTACAGTGTCCTTTTGGATGGTCAATCTGTTCGATTGGCGCCGCTCTATGACGCTGTGCCGACCATCATGTATCCACGGCTTTCCACAAGGCTAGCCATGTCGATTGGCGGCATCCACCAGGTTGGCAATCTTGGGCGAAGTCAGTGGCATAAATTTGCCTCACTGTCCGGCCTGGATCCAGATGAAGTCACCGCCACGGTCGTCCCCGTCATGACCGAGACGGCGGAACAACTACCGGATCTGGCTGCGTCCGCTGGCTTGGACAGCAACGCCTTGCGGCTTGTGGGCAAGCATCGCAAACTCGTAGTGCGTTCCGTTCAACAACTCATGTGAGTTGTTAAGTACCTAATTTCCCGACGAGCCGGCTGGGTTCCAGCCCTTCCTCACCCCGCGGATCACCCCTTTTTGGTCCGAACCACCCACAATTTTGGGGTGGTTCGAACCGTTTACGCAGGCCTTGCCTGACGAACGCAACTAGGGGCGGGCAAGCAAGCCCACAATAACCAGGCCGACCGTGCGGCTGAGGTAGTCCGCATATTCAATGTGCGTGGCAGCAATACTCGGATCGCTGTCATAGACAGCCTGGACCGCCTCCGGGACGCGCGCCGACGGCCAGGCGGCAGCAGACGAGAGAATCGTGATAACGACCACCTCGTAAATGGACTCGCGGGTAAGCTCGGGCAGCGCATCGGCGATTGCCGCGCCAATCACGTCCACGGCCACCGCAATGTTCTGCTTGTGCTGACGCACCACATCCACAGACACGTTGTGCTCTAGTACCGAGGCCTGCGCGGAAATGAGATCGCAGAGCGTGGGGCGTTCGGCGAGCGAGGCGGCGAGCTGACGCGCAACCTTATTGGCACGTTCGTGCGCGGACAGGGTCGCGTCAACCTGCAACTTCTCGCGGACGTCCTGGCACCAGTCCGCAAATTCTTGATCGAGGAGTTCGAGCAGCACGGCTTCGCGCGATTCAAAGTAGCGCAGCACGTTGGACTTTGCCAGGCCAACTCGCCTGCTGAGTTCGTTGAGCGTCAGCTTAGCCACGGGCATTTGGCCAAGCATGGTGGCTGCCGTGGTCATGATTGCCTGACGGCGTGCTTCCCTTTGTTCGTCACTGCGAGCGCGTTGAAATTCCACACCCAAACTTTACAGACCACTAGTTGCATTGTCTACAGACCACTGGTACGTTATTTCTCAGCACCAAAAGACCACTAGTTTCATTAGGAGAAGAGATGTACGAGATTCCCAGCCAAACCGGCAAACTTGCCGTTGTCACAGGTTCCAACAGCGGAACAGGAAAGGAAGCCGCCCGGGCTCTGGCGGGTGCGGGCGCAGACGTCATTCTTGCGGTCCGCAACGTGGACAAAGGTGAGCAAGCACGTGCCGACATCCTTACGGATCACCCGCAAGCTCAGGTCAGCGTGCGCCGGTTAGACCTAGCGGATCTCAGTTCCGTGCAGGATTTTGCCGACGCGCTCATCAGCGAGGGTCGCCCGCTGGACCTACTGCTCAACAACGCGGGCATCATGATGGTGCCCGCCCGCCACGAGACCAAGGACGGGTTTGAACTGCAGTTTGGCAGCAACTTCCTGGGACCGTTTGCACTGACACTCCGCCTCCTGCCACAGCTTTTGCAGGCCAAAGCGCCACGAGTCGTCACAATGAGCAGCGGACAGGCAGCACGCGGGAAAATCAATTTTGATGATCTCAACGCGGTCCACAACTATGGCCCGATCTCGGCTTATTCGCAGTCCAAGCTCGCGGATTCGCTCCTTAGCATTCAGCTCGCGCGCGTTGCGCAGCAGCGCGGTTGGAACCTCATTTCCACCGCCGCTCACCCGGGTAGCGCGCGCACTAACATCTTCACTAATGGCCCTGTCATGGGCGGTAAGCCACCGCTGGCACTGCAGATCTTAGGACGCATCACGCCATCGCAGAGCCCTGCCGGCGGCGCTCGCCCGCTCATCTTCGCGGCCACGAGCCCAACGGTTACTCAGGGCAGTTACTTTGGGCCGCGTTGGGGCATGGTTGGCCCGGCCGCACCTGCCAAGCACTACCGCACCACCCAAGACCCACAGCTTGCGGCTCGGTTGTGGGCGGAAGCTGAGCGGCTCACTGGCGTGAGCCTGCCCGGTTTCTAAGCAGCACCCGCCGCAAGGCGAGCCGAGGCTGGGAGGTGGGGATTCGTCGGGAAGTAACACCGCGCAGCCAGCGAGGCGAGCCATTTTTGGACGGGACCACCCACAAAATGTGGTGGTCCCGTCGAAAAATAGGCAGTCCCACAAGTGGGAACCTGAGTGGCACATTCACTTACGCATCGAGTAATACGGGCACTCGTCGTGATTTCCAAAGTCACAGGCATGTGGCGTCTCGGAATGATGGAACCCGTGCATACACCGAACCATGCACACCTTCCCATGGCGGTCGTAGGAGATTTCCTCGGGGTTTCGCCAAGCACTTAAGGCTTTATCCATACGTGTTACTTTACGGTGTTCCCGATGGGGACCAGCACGCCCTCCCGCATGGAGCACCCCTTTTGGGTCCGAACCACCCACAATTTTGGGGTGGTTCGGACCGTTTACGCCTGCCTTGCCTGACGAACGCTGCCGGAAGGCGAGCGGAGGCTGGAACTCAGCCAGCTCATAGCATCACGCTCTACCCTTGGTTTTATGACGGCTGGGGCCTACACCATAGGAATACGCGAGCGGATTATGGATCTGGTGTTCCTCATCGGCATCGTGTTCAAGGGCATCGACGGTGCCTTAGAACTAATCGGTGGTGGTGTCCTACTCGTTTTTAGTCCTGATCGTCTGATCGGGGTGGCTCGTTGGTTGACTGCGCCCGAGCTGGCCGAAGACCCGCACGATGCCTTGGCAAACTTTCTTCTGCACAGCGTTGTACACTTGGGTGCCAAAACGACTACTTTTTTGGCCTTTTACCTGCTCATACACGGGGTGGTAAAGGTTGTCATTGTGTGGGCTCTGTTGCGCGGTACGCGCCGCGTTTATCCTTGGGCCATTGCCGCCCTGACGGCATTTCTGGGCTATCAACTCTACGAACTCGTGGTAGCGCCCACCGTGTCAGTCCTGCTCCTCACCATTTTCGACGCGATTATCATTGCCCTCACTTGGCGCGAGTGGCGCCATGACCGCACCCTGCACGCCACCTGGCACTCCACAGTCAACTGGATCCTGCGCCGTAGCACACAGCCGGAGCCTAGTACCCATTAACCCTCAGCCGTGGAGGTCGAGCGATTCAGGGCATCGTGCATCAGTGACGCAGCAGATTTAGCACCTGCACGACGGAGTGCGTTGAGCGTTGATTCATCGCTAGCTCCCACAAGGTTTGCGACGGCAAGCTGATGTGCTGCAAGCATCGACCCCGGGAACTCTCTGATTAGATGACTCAGCAAGGCGTCGGCTGACATTATTTCAATATCAACTTCACGCATCGTCTCAGCGGGAAAGTCTTTGAGGTTATCGGTGCACAGCACATCCGCTTCGGTGGCAACTGCAGCAGCAAGCACGTGCAGGTCGTCCTCGTCAGGCAGACTAAGATGTTCCAATCCAAGGAAATCCGATGAATCAACTGGTACCTCTGCAGCTGGAAATGCAGAATTCATCGCGGTAATCAACCGTTCAGCTGAGGCTTCATCAAAGCGCAGATTGTTCGCGATGAGATGCCTTGTCATCTCCTCAAGAATCGTACGACTCCACCTAATCTGAAGGACACCCTGGGCGGAAGCGTACAAGAGATAGTCACGAAGAACACGAGAGTAAAGCACATTTGCGTCAGCAAGGACGACACGCACAATCCCCTCATCATTGATTCGGTGCGTGATCAATCAACCAAACCAAGTTCGTTTTGCAACTGAGACAGAACTTCCATCCCATTTGCCATCTGAGCACGTTCCCACGCCTTAAACGCATCAATTGATCCGACCGGAATACGGTGGTGGCTTCCGACCATACGGAAGCCGAGTTTGCCATCACTCATGAACTTGCGAATCTGAGTGCGAGAAACCCCCAGCATCCGTGCCGCCTCCGCGGGAGTGACTTCGTCACGCCCATGGGCAACAACAACCCGCTGGCCGCGTGAACGCGCATCAACAATCTGGACGAGCCATTCAGCAGTTTCCCGAGACAAAGTAAGTTGCACATCATCACCAGCACTATCGAGTGCGCGATGCAACGCATCAGCGTCTCGAGTCAGAACTTCACTCATGCCAACCTCCTATCTGTTTCAACTGGTTTAAGTGTACCAAGTGGAGTCATACTCGGTCTGATGTGAATACGCTGCTGGAAAACAAAAAGGTCCGCGACACCAACAGGTGTCCCGGCCCTTTCACACGTTTTTCACGCATTGCGCCCCCGACAGGATTCGAACCTGCGACCTAGAGATTAGAAGGCTCTTGCTCTATCCAACTGAGCTACGGAGGCCTTTAGATTGTAATAGAGGACAGCGCCCGGTTCCGAATCCGTTCATCCCCGCGCTACCCGCCCATGTCCTGAAAGGCCATGGAGCGCGAGTAGGCTTGAGAGCATGTCAGACTCGTTTCTTCACTCCCTGCCCGAGGATGAACGCGCGGCCTTCATCGAAGGCGTGTTCGATCTAGCTCGCGGCGGCCGCACCGCCCAACTACTGGAGATGCTCGAATCTGGCGTCCCGCTCAACGTAACAAACGCCCGCCGCGACACCCTGCTCACCGTAGCCACCTACGCTCAGCAGCACGCCACTGTCCTCGCACTCATCGAATACGGCGCGCCTCTCAACGCAGTAAATGCAATGGGTCAGACTGCCGTATCGTGCGCAGTCTTCCGGGGCGACCTTGAACTACTCGCCGCACTTCTCGACGCAGGCGCCGACCCAAACGCCGGCGCACACAGCGCCGAGGCCATCGCCCGCCAGTTCAACCTAGAGGCCGTCTCCACATACCTGTCCCAGCGGTTTGGGAACTGATTATCGACGAACCAGTCACCTACCAGCGTTCGGCGAGTTAATCGTCGAAAATAAAAACCGTGGGCACCCACCAATGCGGTGAGTGCCCACGGCCACAAGTAAAACTGAGGTGCGACTACGCGCCAACCCGCTTGGCAATAGCCTGAGCGAACTTCTCCAACGCACCCTCATGAGTGCTAAGGAATAGCGCGGGCTCAGTCAACTCCAACTCGAGCAGGAGCGGCTCGCCGTCCTCACCGGGCAGGAAGTCCACGCGGGCATACAAGAATTCCTCGCCATCACCAAGCACCTCATGGGCCTTAGCAATAACGTCCTTTGCCAGCGCAACGTAAGAATCAGACACGTCAGTGGACTGGAGCGTCTCGGGTACGTAACTCGTGGCGGGCTCATCCCCACGCACAAGCATCGCGGTTTTGCGCACGGCGTGAGAGAACTCGCCCTCAATAAATACGAGCGCGGCCTCCCCCGCCTCATCCACCTTGCTCAAATACGGCTGAATCATAACGTGACGGCCAGAGGCCAACATGTCACGCACCTGGTTGATAGCGCGGGTGCGCGCAGGAGCCGTAGCTTCCTGATAGCGAGCAGTGTCTTGCGAGCCAGACGAGATAGTCGGCTTAATAACAAAGTCACCGAATGCGGGCAGCCGCGTGTGAATAGCCTGCGAGGACAGGTGACGGTCAGGGTCCAGCCACACCGTGCGGACCACAGGAATACCCGCCTCGCCAAGGCGCTTCAAATAGTACTTATCAGTGTTCCACTCAACGATCTGAGCCGAGTTGGACAAGCGCTCAACCGAACGCGCCCACTGCACAAACTCATCACGACGAGACGAATAATCCCACGTGGAACGAATCACCACGAGATCAAACTCGTCCCAGTTAACTGCGGGGTTGCTCCAGATCTCAGCGGTTGCGGTGACACCAGCGTCAGCCAGAGCGGAGATCAGACCAGCATTGTCCTGGTCAAGATCAGGAAGATTTTCACTTGTTACAAGCGCTACACGAGGATTAGACACAGTAACTAGGATAGTCGCTCCGCAATAGCGCGGCCGGGTGGACGCTCCTGCTGTTTCGTAATTCACGCGGGACTACTAGAGTCCATTTATGGCCAAGTTCTTTGATATACACCCCACCGATCCCCAACCCCGACTCATCAGCCAGGTAGTTGACGCGCTGCAACAAGGCGCTGTCATTGCATATCCCACTGACTCGGGATACGCGCTCGGCACCCAGATGGGCAACCACGAGGGCATGGAGCGCATACGCTCCATTCGACACCTCGACGACAAACACCACTTCACCCTAGTGTGCTCAGACTTTGCCCAGTTAGGTCAGCTCGTGGTGCTGGATAATTCCGCGTTCCGCGCCATTAAAGCCGCAACGCCCGGCCCCTACACCTTCATTCTTCCTGCCACCAAGGAAGTGCCACGCAGGCTCTCCCACCCCAAAAAGAAGACCGTGGGTGTGCGCATCCCAGACAACGCCGTGGTCCAGGCAATCCTCAAAGAACTGGGCGAACCACTGCTGTCTTCGTCACTGATCCTGCCGGAAATTGACGAGCCGCTCAACGAGGGCTGGCGCATCAAGGAAGAACTAGATCACCTGCTCGACGTAGTAGTTGAGGCGGGCGATGCGGGACTTGAACCCACAACCGTCATCGACTACACGGACGGCACACCGGAAATTGCGCGACGCGGAGCCGGAGACACTGCACGCTTTGAATAGTGGTGTGGAGTGCGTAGCGGTGTTGTCTGGAAAACCGCGTTACTGCGCACAGTTTTGAGCCTGGTGTGCGCGCGTTGCTGTGCTGTGCGCACAACTTTTTGAGCGCAGGGCGAACGCCCTGCGGGTGCGTAGCGGGTGAGAACGAACTAACGTGGAAAGGGAGCGACGATTCACGTGAGCAGCCAATTTGAGCCGCCGAATCGTCGAAAATCAAACCAGAAAATTGGGAGTAGTCATGGCAAAAAACCATTCCAACTACACCGTCCCCGGGCTGGAACTAGCCGATGGACACCGCGTAGCAGACATCCTGCAGATGCGGATCCACGCGCTTAACGACCTCCAACTCACCCTCAAGCACGCCCACTGGAACGTGGTGGGACGCGACTTCATTGGCGTGCACGAAATGCTGGACCCACAGATTGAACAGGTGCGCGCGTTTATTGACGAACTCGCCGAACGCATGGCCACCCTCGGCGTGCCACCAAACGGACTGCCTGGCGCACTTGTGGCCGCGCGCACGTGGGATGACTACGGCCTGGGCCGCGCCACCACCTCCCAGCACCTGACCGCACTGAACGAGGTGTATAACGGCGTGGTGGCCAGCCACCGCAAGGCAATTGAGGAAGTTGGCAAGATCGATCCGATCACCGAGGACATCCTCATTGGGCAAACTGCCAAGTTGGAACTATTCCAGTGGTTCATGCGCTCACACCTTGAAAACACCTCGGGCGATATCCCTAACTAGAGTCCGCTGAGGCGGATTCATGGCGGCATTGGCCGCCTACTTTTCGACGAAACAACAAAGCCCCAGCCTTACCTCACCGTGGGTGCAACCACAGTGAGATGAGGCTGGGGCTTTCGCAATGTTGGGCAGGAAACCTACAGGGTTTCCGTGTCAATGACGAAACGGTAGCGGACGTCTCCGGCAACGACGCGGTCATAGGCCTCGTTGATCTGATCAGCGGAGATCAGCTCGATCTCGGAGGCGATGCCGTGCTCGGCGCAGAAATCGAGCATCTCTTGGGTTTCCTTAATCGAGCCGATGTTGGAGCCCGAGAAGCTCTTACGTCCACCGATGACCGAACCAACGCGGATGCTGAGCGCCTCTGGCGGCAAGCCCACGTTGACGAGCGCACCGTGCGGACGCAAAGTCCGGAGGTATGCGTCCACGTTGAATGGGGCGCTGATGGTGTTCAGGACAACGTCGAAGCTGCGCTTCAGCGACTCCAGCGCGCCCTCTTCCGCGGTGGCAACGTGGTTGACGGCGCCGAACGCGAGCGAGTCGGACTTCTTGGCGTCGGTGCGTGAGAGCACTGTGACCTCGGCGCCCATCGCAACGGCGAACTTCACGGCCATGTGGCCGAGACCGCCCAAACCAACTACGGCAACCTTCTTGCCTGGGCCAACGCCCCAGGTCTTGAGTGGCGAGTAGGTGGTGATACCTGCGCAGAGCAGCGGCGCAACCTGCTCGTAAGGAATTTCCTTAGGTACGCGCAGAACAAAGTTCTCGTTCACCACAACGTGGGTGGAGTAGCCACCCTGCGTGATAGTGCCGTCGCGGTCAACGCTGGCGTAGGTGCCGGTGTTGCCGCGCTCGCACATGTGCTCCTCGCCGTCGAGGCACTCGTCGCACTCGCCGCACGAGTTCACCATGCAGCCCACGCCAACGCGGTCACCCACGGCGTGCTTGGTCACGCTGGAGCCAACCTCGATGACCTCACCAACGATCTCGTGGCCCACAACCTGCGGGTATGCGATGGGACCCCACTCGCCGCGCACGGTGTGGATGTCTGAGTGGCAGATGCCCGCATAACGGATCGCGATCAGGACATCGTGTGGACCAACATCGCGGCGTTCGATGGTGGTGGGAACTAGCGGTGCATCCGCGGCTGTAGCCGCATACGCTTTCGCAGTAAGCAAGGAATTCTCCCTCAATATGATCGTGGAATGTGGCTGAGTTGTCGGGGCTGCGTAGCCGTTTTGCCGATGTGCGCTGTTGCCGTGGCATGCACTGACAGCCTTACTAATCATCCACCTTTTGAGCCAAATCTGGCGGGTGAACGTTCACATCTACTTAGCGCCTACAGCGAAACTCGGCTGCGTGGGCAGCCGAATGGCGTGCTCCAACCGCCGGCGCATTGCCTGATGAACATAGCGGCGCTTCGGGCGCAAGAGCTCTATTCGTTCCGCCAGCACCAGGAGTAGGATTAAGTCCTACTCAATTCCTAGGAGCCATCATGCGCACTACCAAGCAGATGAGTATCACCCTTCCCACAGGTATGGCCGAACTCGTGAAGGAGCGCGTAGCTTCTGGCGCTTACGCGAGTGAGAGTGAAGTTGTGCGTGATGGTTTGCGCGCACTTTTTGCTCGTGAAGAAGCTATTGAATCCTGGCTTCGCACTGAGGTTGTTGCCGCATACGACGAGTTGCGCGAAAACCCGGCGCGAGCAATCAGCTCGGCCGATATGCGCGCTCGCCTCGCAGACGTGCATTCACATCGCACAACTTCCAATGACGCATGAGCCGCCGTGTCACACCACCTCATATGCACTGTCTGACCCGACAGATAGTCTTTCACTCAGCAATCAACTACTTACGAATCGAGGGCACAGGTGGTCGAGAAGCCTGACTTCAGCAAGGTGAAGGACATCCTCGGCGGCGCAAAAGACGCGGTCGACAAAGCTGTGGATCATGCCACCGATGCGGTGGAGAGCGCATCTGAGAAGTTTGGCTCCCAACTCGACGAAATAAAGACCCACCGAAAACAGCGAGCGGCCGAAAAGGAGGCATCGAGGGAGCCGGACCCATACGAGCAAGCTGTCATCGACTACAACAACGCTTACATGGAGCTGAACGATTCCGGCATACAACTCCTCGGTCAGCGCGAACGCACTACGGACTTACTCGATTTGATCGAGACTCTCGTAAATAGCATTGCCCGAACTCCAAAGTCATTCGATGCTGACTTGGCAGAGATAAAGACCCACAAACATGACTTCAATTCTCTTGCAGAATTTGCCGAAAACGAGCTCGCGACCGTGCGTAAGAGCGCTGTGGGGGCTGGAGTCGGTATAGCCACTGGTGCAGGCATCGCAGCCATCGCACCAACAGCCGCCATGTGGGTCGCCACCACCTTCGGTACCGCTTCCACGGGCGCTGCCATTTCTTCGCTCTCGGGCGCTGCGGCCACAAATGCTGCACTCGCTTGGTTGGGCGGAGGTGCTATTGCAGCCAGCGGTGGTGGAATGTCTGCTGGGGCTGCGTTCCTCGCACTCGCAGGACCTGTGGGATGGACAATCGCTGGTGCCACGGTGCTCACGTCTGTAGTGGTCATCACCGCTACGAAACTCAAGACAAAGAAGGAAAAGGAAAAGGTCCTCTCAGAGGTCAAAGAGAACACCGCGAGCACTTCCCGCATGACCGCCAAGGTCGTTGCTCTGCTAGAGAAAACTGCAGAGCTCCGTACGCGTCTCATCGGAAGCTATAAAGGTGTGCTGTCCACCTACGGACATGACTACGCCGAGCTCAGCACTGATGATCAAGGCAAACTCACAGTTCTCGTCAACAGCGCTAAGGCTTGTGCTGTGTTGCTGAGCGAGCGTTTTGAAGAAGAACCCCAGCAAGAATCTGATGAAGAACTGGCGGAAACCTCAGCCAATGAGTGACATCGATAAGCTCGTCAAGAGCAATCAAGAGCAAGCTGCCGCCGCGTGGATCAACCAGCTCAACCAACTGCGTCTGGATGGTCTTGTCGCCTCTCTGGCACGTCAGGACGTAAATCTAGATAGAGCGCTGTCCAGTATCCAGGAGGCTCTCACTCAAATTAGCCGAGACGTCGTTAGCGTCAACCGCGGCGGTCAAAAGGGCATGCATGGCTTCATCGCTGAAGTCGCCGAAGTAGGTGTGGGGAATGCTCGCGAGCAAATCCTCGGCAACGCTGCCTCATATCAATGGGTGAACGACAATGGCCCGGTCGATTTGCTTCGCGACGGCATTGCAATCCAGCAGAAATTCGTCGCAGCAGGCGGTCGCTTCGGTCTTGGCGCGATCGCCGAACACCTCGAGAAATATCCGGATTACATTAGGTCAGGCGGCAAGTACCAGATCCCCAGTGATCACTTCGAAGTCATTCAGCGCCTCCACCGTATGTCCGCTGAAGACGCTGGCAGGTTCCTCGGCCGCGGTGGAGAAGGACCGTCATTTAAAGACTGGCAGCGTGTCCAAGCATTCTTCGAGACGGGCGAAGTTCCATTCGACTCGCTTGAGCCCTCAAAACTGAAGTACGCACAAGTACAGCGCGGAACGTACGAGACAACGTTGACGACTGAGCAAGACTCGTTGCGCGAGAGTGATACGTTACGGCGCAAAGAGCTTCACCATGAGAGTAGACCTACGTTGCAACAGGCTCTCCAAGCCACAGCCGTTGCAGCCACCGTAGAAGGCAGTACCACCTTCGTTCTGGCGATCGTTGCCAAGCGGCGTGAGGGCACAAGGCTGAAGGATTTTACTTCCGAAGACTGGCAAGCAATCGCTAGCGAGACTGGTTTGAGTGCCACAAAGGGAGGCGTCCGCGGCCTAAGCCTCTACGCTCTCACTAACTTCACAGCGACATCGGCTGCTGTTGCCAGTTCTCTCGTTTCAGCTGCTTTCGGAATTGCTGAGCAGGCAAACCGATTACGCCGCGGCGAGATCGGCGAGCAGGAGTTCCTTGAGAACGCCGAGCTTGTCTCGCTGGAAGTGACAGTGAGCGCACTCTCATCTCTTCTCGGGCATGTACTCATCCCCATCCCTGTCGTCGGTGCCGTGATTGGCAATACAGTTGGCACCCTCATGTACCGCTCGGTCTCCTCGTCGCTTTCCAAGCGAGAAGTTGAGTTGATCGAGGAGTATCTTGAAGAACAACGTCAACTAGACGACAAGTTGACGGCCCAGTACCAGGACCTCATCAACGAACTCACCGTGAGTATGTCTCTTTATGTGGAAGTTCTCGATCGTGCGTTCTCGCCTGATGTAAGGATCGCGCTAGATGGTTCGGTAGAACTCGCGCTCTCGCTCAATGTTCCTCCAGAGGACGTCCTCGATAGCGCAGAGAAGGCTCGCACTTACTTCCTCGAGTAACATCACACGCTTTCGAGAGCGGACTTGTCGGTGGAGCTAAGGGGATTCGAACCCCTAACCTTCTCCTTGCGAACGAGACGCGCTACCAACTGCGCCATAGCCCCAAATTCGCCGCCGCGCACCTGTAATTTTGCGCGCACCGCCGATATTTTTAAAGCATCACTTCCCCACGCGCGTAGGACCAACCGCCCACATTCAAAGGAGAATCATGGCCGCTTCCACCGCCCGCATCGCGTCCGTTGCCGCGATCATCGGCGCGTTACTCGCCGTGTCCGCGGGCGGCTGGGCGTTCGTGGCGCACCGCTCCGAACCCAAGCCATGCAGCATAAATGTGGCGTTTGATCTGGTGGGATACCCCACGCTCGAAGAGGCAGTTGATAACAGTGACGCCACTTTTTCTGTGGTTGCGGGTCCGCAGGACCCGGAAATGCTTTACGATGATGACCTCCCCTCCCAGCGCAGGTCAGTTACCGTCACCCACCTCCTTAAGGGCGACCCTCAGCTTGTTGGCGCAACCATCAACGTGAAGGAATACGGCCCGCAACTTTGTGGGCCAGACATTGATCCTTATCGGTTGGTTGAGGGGCGCGAGTACATCCTCATTGCCCGCACCTCTAATGATGACTGGAGTTACCTACTTGGTGGCCAGGGAGTGTTCGAGTTAGGTGACGATGGAATGGTCAGCACCGTACCCGACGGCCAGGCCGTTTTCCCCGAGGCATTCGGAACCACCGGCAAATTGCCACTGGCCGTATCTCAGTTCCCACAGCAGTAAAGGGGTGTTGTTGAGAGACTCCACTGAGTTCACTCCCCAAACACCGAGATCATCGTCGCCGACAGTGATCTCGACACGTCAGAAGTGAAGTCAGTGGAGTCTGGCACGCGACCCTGCCCGGCCCACACCGCCTTGGCCAGTAGGAACAGCAGAGAATACTCTCTAATGGACATCATCAAATGGAATATTCTCTGCTGTGACCCATACACTGGTCGTTACAAGTCAGAGTGGCACTCAATAGCCCCAAGTAAGTATCTTTGGAAACTGAACTAGGCCACTAAAGCTTCCATTCTCGCTTGCAAGCGCGGTATCAGCGGTCTAGCCTCTGCCTGAACGTTTTACAACAACAAGGTGAAATGCACTAAAGCCTCATGTCGCTAAACGTATGACTTCAACCAGTCCGGCATACTTGAATCGCCGATTGCCCACGATTCTTCGACGCTTTCATCCTCCGACCAACTACTCTCATCACCGTCAAAGAACTTCTGCCTGTGGCACTTGTACTTGACGACTTCATTGCCTTCAAGTCGATACTCGTTCCAGTAGTAGTTCTGCTTGCCATGACCTTTCCACTCCTGTGTGGTGTAAATCGTAGACATATCGATCACCATGCTTCCTTCTCGCGACACTCATGCAATCGTTCTGTGTGGTAGCACTGGGCTACCGTCGGGACCCTGTTGAATCCTTCATGCTCGTTAGGATACGCAGTTCACATGGCGAAATGGAAGATTACGGCACTCATTGATCTACTCACTGTATCGAACATGCACTGCTCGCTGGTGGAGAGCGGAACGCCGATTCTTCGTGGACTTGAGCCCAGCCCGTTCGGACTCAACTTTGTTTTCCAAGATCCAGATGGATACGCGGTGACGGTGCACGGGAATCGGTAATTGGGACGTGGGGCTAGGGACTCATATGGCTTCATCGCGGCGGCACCGAGATCAGCGTCGCCGACAGTGATCTCAGTGCCGCAGCGATGAAGTCAGTGGAGTCTGGCACGCAACCCTGCCCACCTCACACCGCCGGAAAATGAGGGGCGGCTGGGAGGCGGCAGGATCGTCGAAAATCAGAGCATTAGTACGCAACGCGCTGGACAGCTTCCAGCGCAAGGTCCTCATCCACCTGCGTATCCAGCGCGCGATGGATGGTCAGGCCCTCGATCACCGCATCCAGGATGCGGGCCGTGGCCGGATCAAAATGACGCTCCAACGCGGCCCGGCTCTTAGCCATCCAAGCGTGCGTGACCTCGCGATAGCGGGGAACGCGCGCGGCCAACGCATAGATCTCATGCGTGAGAACCAACTCCGACTGATCCGTGAGAACCTGATCCGAAATGAGGCTGGCAACGGCGGCGCGGGCCTCAACAATGTTCGAGGCCTCGCGCATTACGGCATCAAAGCGGGCGGCCATCTCATCGGCAAACCGAGTGAACACCTCGAAGATGAGCTCGTCGCGTCCGTCAAAGTAATACGTCATAGAACCGAGCGGCACGCCCGCCCGCGCAGCAACCTTGCGGTGGCTGACGCCATCCACGCCTTCACTAGCAATGAGCTCCCTAGCAGCCGCTAGAATCTTCTCCCTGCGTTCAGGGTCAACACGGGGGTTCGTCATGATGCCCTACTTCCCGTTCGGGCGCGTTTCTGGGTTCGGGCGCGTAGCCGGGCGGGCGTTGAAGTCCTCTTCCGTGAGCTCGCGAATGACTCGCGCCGGGTTACCCACCGCAACCACGTTCGCGGGCAAATCCTTGGTCACCACGGAACCAGCGCCAACCACGGTGTTCTCGCCGATGGTCACGCCAGGGCACACAATCACACCGCCACCCAGCCACACGTTGTCTTTCAACACGATGGGAGCCGCGCCCTCAACCTTGTCCCGGCGCGGGGTTGGCTGCAGCGGGTGGGTG
>Ga0182744_1001101_pt1 | contig 24166 bp, 20 predicted proteins | sample eDN3rd30CKraftMG_FD_128525 | JGI IMG/M metagenome (GOLD analysis project Ga0182744, IMG submission 128525) | Enriched Miracle-Growth compost microbial communities from Emeryville, California, USA - eDNA 3rd pass 30_C Kraft MG (version 2) (version 2) ... | reverse complement strand
CGACCATTACGAGGAACTCTCCGCGCTTTTAAGCCTTCTTTAAGCTCTCGATTTCATTGACACTGCAGACCTCAAACCCCTTGAAACATTGACAGTCCACACGCTTAACGCTACACAACACGCTATCTTTGGGAGGAACTCCATGAATGAAATCATCAAGAAATTAAGCCTTGGCGCCGCAGGACTTTGCTTTGTCATGGCGGGCCTTTCCGGTTGCACGAAAAAATCCACGGCCGGTGAGAACGCCCTCAATCTTTCTCTCACGGCGAACCTCAAGGGCATGGATCCCATTTACGCCAACGATCTTTATTCCAACCTGGTCATCTCCAATATCTACGAAACTCTTTTCCAATATCAGTATCTGAAACGTCCTTTGGAGCTGGAGCCCCAATTGGCGGACGGAATGCCTCAGGTTTCCAAAGACGGCCTGGTGCACACCTTCAAAATCAAAGCGGGCATCAAATATCAAGACAGCGAGGCTTTCCCCGAGGGCAAGGGCCGGGAACTCAAGGCTCAGGATTTCGTGTATGCGTGGAAACGCCTGGCGGATCCCCGCAATAAAAGTGACGGCTTTTGGATTTTCGACGGAAAAATCAAAGGCTTCAACGAATGGCGCGATCAGGTTTCCCAGGGAAAAGCGGACTACGATACGCCGGTCGAAGGCTTGAAGACTCCTGACGATCACACTTTGGTCATCACTCTGACCAAACCCTACTATCAGCTCTATTATGTTTTGGCGATGCCTTACTCCGCCCCCATTCCCGAAGAGGCCATCAAAAAATATGACAAGGAATTCCTGAATCACCCCGTGGGAACCGGTCCTTTCATGATGGAAAGCTGGACCCACAACTCCCAAGTGGTGCTGGTGAAAAACCCCAACTGGCGCGGTGAAAAATATCCCACCTCCGGAGAAAACGGCGATGAGGAAAACGGACTTCTCGCGGATGCCGGGAAAGCCCTTCCCTTTGCCGACAAAGTGATTTTCAGAGAGATCACCGAAGACCAACCCCGTTGGTTGAATTTCATGAAAGGGGAGCTGGATTATATCGGAATTCCTAAAGACAATTTCGACTCCACCGTTCAAGGAGATTCCCTGAACGCGGACATGCAAGGGAAAGGCATCAAACTTTCGATCAGCGAATCCCCCGACGTGACTTACATCGCCTTCAACATGGAAGACTCCTTGTTGGGAAAAAACCTTCACTTAAGAAGAGCGATTTCTTACGCCATGGACACCAAAACGCTGTTGGATAAGTTTTATAACGGCCGCGGAATCCCCGCGGAAAGCCCCATTCCCCCGGGCATCGACGGTTACGAAAAAGATTTTAAAAATCCCTACGCGGAATACAGCGTGGAAAAGGCCAAGGAAGAACTGAAAAAAGCCGGATTTCCCGACGGCAAAGGCCTTCCGGTGATAGAATATTCGACGACCAACACCACGACCGCCCGCCAGATGGCCGAATACACTCAACAAAATCTGGAAGCCATCGGAGTTAAAATCCGCATCAACGCCACTTCATGGCCTCAATTCACCGATAAAATCCGCGACAAGAAAGCCCAAATGTGGGGCATCGCCTGGTCCGCGGACTATCCGGATGCTGAAAACTTCCTGCAACTTCTCTACGGCAAGAACGTCAGCCCCGGCCCCAACGGAGCCAACTATAAAAGCAAAAAATTCGACGATCTTTATGAGAAAGCTTTGAAACTTCCTCCCGGAAAAGAGCGCACGGATATTTACCATCAAATGCGCGACATCTTCGTGCAGGATCTGCCGTGGATCGTGAACATCCACCGTAAGGACTATCTCCTTTATCACGGTTGGTTGAAGAACTTTAAATACAACCCCATCATCAATGGAACCGCGAAATATCTGCGCGTGGATTTGAAAGAAAAAGCCGCGCAGATGGAAAAACTCTGATGCTCAAATACACTCTCCGGAGAGTTCTCTACGTGATCCCGATTCTTTTCGGGGTCACCCTGATCTGCTTCCTGCTGTTCAATGTGGCTGGAGGAGACCCCGCGGCTCAGGCGGCGGGCAAGTACGCCACCGCCGAACAAATCCGCACGATCCGTCACGAAATGGGTCTGGATAAGCCCCTGCCCCTTCAATACTGGGACTACCTCAAACAAGTGGTCACTTTCGACTTCGGCAGATCCTGGTCCACCAAACAAAACATCTCCGAGATGTTTCTGGAAGGCGTGGGACCCAGCTTGACGATCACCTTTCCCGGCTTCGTCATCTCGCTGCTCCTCACGATCCCTTTGGCTCTGCTTCTCGGCTACAAAAGGGACTCTCTTCTCGATAAGTTTTCCATGTTCATCTGCTTGGCGATGATCAGTATCTCCTCTCTGGTCTACATTCTGGCCGGACAGTATTTCCTTTCCTATAAAATGAATCTCTTTCCCATCAGCGGTTGGGACTCCAGTTGGAGTGGCCGCTGGGAATACGCTCTCCTGCCCATTTTGATCATGGTGGTCCTGTCCATCGGCGGCAACGTCCTGTTCTTTCGCACTCTTTTCATCGAAGAAATGCACAAGGACTATGTGCGCACGGCCCGCTCCAAAGGTCTTTCCAACAAGACCGTTTTAACCAAGCACATTTTGAGAAACGCCCTGATTCCCATCATCACTTTGACCGTGCTTCAAATTCCGTTTTTGATTTTGGGATCTCTTTTGATTGAATCCTTTTTCGGAATTCCGGGTCTGGGCGGCATCACCGTGAATGCCATCAACAACGCGGACTTCCCCGTGATCAAAGCGATGGTCGTCATCCTGACCATTTTGTACACAATCTTCAACTTGCTGTCCGATCTGCTCTATGCGGTCGTTGATCCCAAAGTGAGGTTGGAATAGTGACGCCGGAAAAGACAGGCAAAAAGCAGGGCCGAAGCCTGTGGGCCGATGCCGTTCGAAAGATCAGAAAAAACAAGATGGCCATGATCAGCTTTTGGATCATCGTGGCTTACCTGGTTCTGGCCGCCCTGTGCGCGATGGATCTGGTTTTTACCAATTATGATGTGGTGAACAACTCCCAACCTTACGCTTTTCCCAGCTGGCAACACTGGTTCGGAACCGATCTGTTCGGTCGGGATGTTTTGGCACGAGCCGCCCACGGAACCGTGACGTCCTTGATCGTCGGTTTTTTCGGAGCGGCCTTGTCGGTGGTCATCGGCACTTTTTTCGGAGCCATCGCCGGTTATTTTGGCGGCCTGATCGACGATCTGATCACCTGGTTTTATTCCACCCTGGACAACATCCCTTACATTCTTTTGCTGGTGGCCTTTTCTTTCGTTTCGGGGCCCGGGCTTAAGACACTCTGCCTGGCCATCGGATTGACCTCTTGGGTGGGACACTGCCGTCTGGTGCGCAGTGAGTTCATCAAACAGAGGGGCCAGGAATACGTTCAAGGGGCTTTTGCCATGGGGGCCAGCCACTCCCGCCGGATCTTTATCCACATCTTGCCCAACACCGTGCATCTGATTCTGATCAATTTTTCCTTGGGCTTCGTTTCCGCGATCAAAGCGGAGGTGATTTTGAGTTACCTGGGACTGGGTGTGGCGCCTGGAGTACCCTCCTGGGGGATGATGATCAGCGACGCCCGCCTGGAGTTGGCAAGAAATGTGTGGTGGGGACTTGTCGCGGCAACCCTCTTTATGTTCTTCTTAGTGCTGGCTTTTACCTTGTTTAATGACGCTGTCCGCGACGCCCTGGATCCGAAGCTGCGGGACAAGTAAGGAGAAAAATGGGAGCCGATTCACTTATTGAGATCAAAAACCTCTCCGTCGATTTTCAAACGGACGATGGCGTCGTTCACGCCGTCAAAAACATCTCTTTCAATATCCCTAAAGGAAAAACCGTCGGTCTTGTCGGAGAATCCGGCTCGGGAAAAAGCGTCAGCTCTTTGGCCATGATGGGATTGATTCCCAATCCTCCCGGCAAAGTGACTTCCGGGGAAATTCTTTTTGAAGGCCGCGATCTGCTGAAAATTTCCGAACCGCAGATGAGAAAAATCCGCGGGGCCCGTATTTCCATGATCTTTCAAGAACCCATGACCAGCCTCAACCCCGTGTTCACCGTGGGAGATCAAATCTGCGAAAGCCTGATCCTGCATAAGGGGATGTCCAAACAAAAGGCTTGGAAACGGGCCATCGAACTCCTGGATCAAGTCGGTATTCCCAACCCCGCGGAGAGAATCAAAAGTTATCCTCACGAAATGAGCGGCGGACAAAGACAACGGGTGATGATCGCCATGGCCATTTCCTGCAATCCCGATCTTTTGATCGCGGACGAGCCCACCACCGCTTTGGACGTGACCATTCAAAAACAAATTTTGGATTTGATCGCCGACCTTCAAAAGCAATACGGCATGAGCGTTTTATTCATCACCCATGATTTGGGAGTGATCGCCGACATCTCCGATGAAGTCGTGGTGATGTACCGCGGAGACATCGTCGAAGAAGGCAAAACCGAAGACATCTTCGTGAAGCCTCAACACCCCTACACCAAGGGGCTCTTGGCGTGTCGTCCGGCCTTGGATAAAAATCCCAAACGTTTGCCCGTGGTCAGCGATTTCATGACTCCCGACGGCCAGGAAAAAATTCCCGATCAAGCCATTTTGAAAGCGCAAAAAGAAACCCGGGAAATTTCCAGTCATCAAACTCCGCTTCTGGAAATCAAAAATCTCACCAAGCATTTCCCTCTGAAAAAAGGCTTTTTCGGCGGAGTGAAAACTTGGGTCAAAGCGGTGGACGATGTGTCCCTGACCGTGCGCAAAGGCCGCACTTTGGGACTGGTGGGGGAATCCGGCTGCGGAAAAACCACTTTGGGCCGCACCATCTTAAGACTGATCGAACCCACTTCCGGTTCCATCAATTACAGCGGCGTGGATGTGACTCAACTGAACCGCCACGACATGCGCGCCATGAGAAGAAAGATGCAGATCATCTTTCAAGATCCTTATGCTTCTTTGAATCCCAGAATGACCATCGGCGCCGCTCTGATGGAGCCCATGGTGATCCACAACCTCGGCGCCAATAAAGCCGAGCGCCTGGACATGGCTGCCAGCCTGATGAAGCGCGTGGGCCTGGAGCCCTCCATGCTGAATCGTTATCCCCATGAATTTTCCGGCGGACAACGCCAGCGCATTTGCATCGCCAGAGCTTTGGCGGTGGAACCGGAATTCATCATCTGCGACGAATCCGTGTCCGCCTTGGACGTTTCCATTCAAGCCCAGATTCTGAATCTGCTGCTTGATTTGCAAGACGAACTCAATCTGACTTACGTGTTCATTTCTCACGATTTAGCCGTGGTGAAATTTATCGCGGATGAAGTGGCGGTGATGTACAACGGCAAAGTGGTGGAAATGAACGATGCCGTCGGCATCTATGAAAACCCCCAGCACGAGTACACCAAGAAGCTTTTGAGCGCGATTCCCAAGGGTATGCCCAAACACCTGCTCGAAGCCTGAAGAAGCGGTTTTATAAACTTAAATCCTTCGTTGCTGCGTCGTCGACGTATTATACATACGCCTTCCTTCTTGCGCCTCGACTTTGGGTTTTAAAATGACTTCTTTATCTATTAACCCTTGAGTTGGATCAGGGTTTTGACGGTCTTTTTTACTTTTTCCAGATCAAAAGGTTTGGTGATGTAATCGTCGGCGCCGACGTCGAAGCCTTTTTGAATGTCCTCTTCCCCCGTGCGTCCGCTGATAAAGATCAAAGGAATTTCTTTAAGATCCTTGTGCTGCTTCATCATTTCAGCCAACTCAAAGCCGTTGATCCAAGGAAGGCCGATATCCAACATGATCAGATCCAACGGCGTTTCATCCAGCACTTCGGAAAGCTGGGTGCCGTCCGCCGCCGTTTTCACTTTGTATCCCTCGCGCTCGAAGATGCGTTTCAAAGCATTGCGCACGGTTTCGTCGTCCTCGATAATGAGCAGCTGGTAATGGGAAGTTTTCGTCTTTAAACGGCGCAGGTCCTCGAAGGAAATGACGTCATTTTGCGCCATTCTTTCCTTCGTGATTTTTTCGATTTGAGCCACCAGATCCTTGGCGTTGATTTTTTTCATCCGTGTTTTTGCTCCTTCAGTGTTCTTCTTGCGACTCCAACCAGCGTTCCGCATCGATGGCCGCCATGCAACCCGTTCCCGCCGCCGAAATCGCTTGGCGGTAAATGGGATCTTGCACATCTCCGGCGGCGAACACGCCCTGGATGGAGGTGTAGGTGGATTTCCCCTTGGTCAGAATATAACCCACCTCGTTCATGTCCAAAAGCCCCTGAAACAAATCCGTGTTCGGTTTGTGACCGATGGCAATGAACACTCCGTCCATTTTGATTTCCGTCACCGCGCCGGACTCGATGTTTTTCACCTGGATGGCACTCACGCCTTTGTCGCCGATCACGTCCTCAAGCACGGAATTATAAAGCACGTTCACTTTCGGATTCTTCAGCACCCTTTCCACCATGATTTTAGAGGCTCTGAATTCATGACGGCGATGGATCAAAGTCACTTTGGAAGCGAAGCGGGTCAGAAAGTTCGCCTCTTCCATGGCGGTGTCTCCTCCGCCCACCACACAGACTTCTTGATCTTTGAAGAAAGCGCCGTCACAGGTGGCGCAGGCGGAAACCCCACGGCCGAGCAGACGCCTTTCATTGGCAAGGCCCAGATACTTGGCGCTCGCTCCTGTTGAAATGATCACCGTCTTCGCTTGGTAAAGATCCTCATCGATCCAAATTTTAAAGGGACGTTGGGAAAAATCCACTTTGGTCACGTTGCGGGTCACAAAGCGCGTGCCGAAGCGCTCCGCCTGTTTGCGGGTCACCATCATCAGATCCGGTCCCATGATGCCTTCGGCAAAGCCGGGATAGTTTTCCACTTCGGTCGTGGTCATCAATTGCCCCCCGGATTCATAGCCTTCGATCATGAGCGGCTCCAAATTCGCGCGAGCCGCATAAATAGCTGCCGTCAGCCCTGCGGGCCCCGATCCGATGATGATCACATTTTCCACTTTCTTATCCACAAAATTTCCTTTCAAAGGGGTGTGTCCGGACAGACTTCGTGAGCCCCATGCTGGTTTTGATCAAAAGCCCATGCGGCCAAACGCGCGGCCACTTCAGAAGGCTGCCAGAGAGTTTTATACCGTATGGGAGCCCCTTTGGGGAGGAGCTCTGTGTCCAAGTAGCCCGGTGAAAACAGGCGCAAATCCCATGAGGGCGCCTCCGCCCTCAAAGAATCATAAAGCCCCTTCACGGCGTGCTTGGCCGCCGCATAGGAGGCCGCCAGAGGGTCCGCCTTTTCCTCACACACCGAAGATCCGATCAAGACCATTTGCGGCAGCGGCGTCTGACGGAGCGCCCAGTGGCACACGCGTGCTCCTCCTTCAAAGCTCACCTTCCAGGCCCATTGGTGCGCATGAAAAGGCCTCTCGGCAAAGGATCCGTGGGGTCCTCCCCCCGCGACGTAAAAAAACCGCTGGGGACGAAATTGCAGCAACACTTCTTGAAAAGGACCCCAGGCTTCCTCATGGCTTAAATCCATTCCATAAGCTTCGAAACGCGGACCCAGATTTTTCTCCAATTGATGAAGCAAATCCAACTTGCGGGCCACTCCCAACACCTGATGGCCGGCCCCGATCAAAACTTGAGCCAGCTCCGCTCCCAGCCCTCGACTGGCTCCTAAAATCACGACACGTTCGCTTCCCATAGGATGGGTTTGCCCTTCAAAGAGATTCAGCGCAAGATGTTCTTGATGCCGCTCATTTCATTCAACAAGGGATACGGCCCCATCTTCTGCGAAGTCCACGACAACCTGATGGCGACCTTGCGCGGAAATCAAGTCCCCGTGGCCAGTTCCTGTCAGGGAGACGGCGTGTGCGGCAAATGCCGGATTCAAATTCTGGCCGGCGCTGAAAAACTCTCTCCTCCCAACGCCACGGAACAGTTTTTACGGCAACGCTACCGCCTGGCTCCCAATGAAAGGATTTCATGTCAGACTCAGGTGCTCGGCGACATCTTGATCGACACCACTTACTGGTAAAAAGCGGCATCCCCTTTGCGTTTCTCTTTTGAAATTCAAAGGAGAACCTCATGAAATCAAAAATGTTCACATTCAGCGCGCTCATGTTCCTATGCTTCGGAACCGTTTCCTGCTCCCCGGACAAAGCCAATGCTCCCGCCCCGCACCGCCTTCCCCTTGCCCCCGCTTTGGCTTCGGAAAATAAAACCGTTTCATTGAAAGATTCCACGGCGGCGGAAGTGACCCTGTGGTCTTTGACCGACCGTCTGGTTTTTCCCGATCCCGGAGATTTTTCCGTTCTCAAAGTGGACACCTCCTGTAACGGCGGCACCTACAGACAAAAAGTCGCTTTGCCCTTAAAAAAAGAAATTCCCCTCTTCCAATTGCTTCCGCGCCAGGTGCTTTTGGAGGAATCCTCTCCGGAAAAACCTCTCGATTGTGATTTTCAATTCGTGGCCCTCAATGAGGCGGGCGACACCCACCGCTTCAATCTGCCGCGGCTGAAGCTGATGCAAGCCGCCCAGGCGGATCTTTCCGTGGAGAGCGTTCAAGGAGCGGTTCCCGCCCCTTTCGAATTTTTGGACGTCCGGGAAGCGCAAAATTGGCTTTCACGCTCCGCGCTTGGAGCTTCCTTCGAAACCCGTCTTTTGTGTTCGAGCGGAGAGGTAAATTCCTTTCACCCCACGGACACGCGCACGCTTTCCGATTTTGATTTCGAGAGCCTCAAGACGAAAGAGCTCTTGCAAACCTGCCGTGTGATCCAGATCGATCAAAACGGCGTGCTCGAAGCCTTTTCACAAAAAATAAATCTGCGCCTTAGGGACCCCGACCTCCGCATCCTTCCCCATCCCAAGAGCGCTCTGAGCCTGCGCTTCTCCGGAGGAGCCGCCGGCACGGACGCTTTCAGTGATCTTCCCTACTCGAGAAACTCAAACGGACTTCCGGTGATCGAGTTCGAGATTCAAAACGGCGAAGACACGCCGCTGATCGTCGGTCTTCCTTTCGCGCTGGAGCACCAAAGTTTCGCCTCCCTCCAAAAATCACGGGACCTCAACTCTTATGCTCCGACCCTCTCGGGCCACTGCCGTGAAATCAGCGGAACTCTCCTTTTGGCGGCGAATCTCGCCCCTCTGCAAAAGACGCACACTCAATGGCTTTTTGAAATCCCGCCGAAAGGAGCTCTGATGATTGATTACAATTTGAAAGCCTCCACGAATTCCAGAGTCCAATCACAAGGGCTGTTAGTGGGGCTTCCTTTTTTAAGTCGGGTTCCTGGTGACATTCGGGCCGATCTTTATCAATCAACCGCCGCGGGCCTTCAAAAATACTCTTCCTTGGACGTGGGAAATCCCCACGAGGTGATTCAGTCCGAGTTTAGCGCGCAGCTCACTCAAAGTTTTCTGCCGGAGTGCTTTCGGCCTTAAGCAGTTCCGCGTAGTGAATGGGTTGGCCTTTTCTCAAAAACAGGCGCTCAAAATGAGTGACGAAATTTTTTTCCGCCCATGCGGAATGATGGAGGTCGAAGGAATGACCGACCATCTCATAGGGGCTTTTTTCGAACTTCTCCAAGGCCCACTCGAAATATCCGCGGCTGTCCGTTTTAAAATAAATACGGCCGCCCTTTCTTTGACATCCGTAAAGATCTTTTAAGAAATCGTCCTGAATCAAACGGTGTTTGGTGCGGTTCTTTTTTTCCCAGGGATCGGGAAAGTGAATAAAGACGTCGTTCAATTCGTCGGACGCGAACAAGTCCGTGATCATGCGCGCGTTGTAACGGCAAATCCGCGCGTTGTTTTTGCTTTCCTTCACCACCCGCCGGATCGACTGAATCAAAGGTTTGTACTTGAGCTCGACCCCCACTAAACAGCGCTCCGGATGAGAGAGGGCCTGATGGCCGAAGTGAAATCCGTTGCCCGTGCCGATTTCCAGATCCAAAGGGTGTTCGTCCGTGACTTGAAATTCTTCCCGCCATTTTCCCTTGAGCCTGGGAGCGCGTTCCTCGTCGAGGGCCCACGGCGCGTACTCTCCCTGCAAGGCGAGCACGTACTCATTGGGAGCGGGAATATCTTTTGTGCGGGTGAGTTGAAGTTGGGCGCCCTTGGACATAGGATGAGGACTTACTATCCGAAGGCCGTGATCGGCAAGACTCTTTTCAAGGAGAAAACGCGCATGAAATTTTTTATCGCCCTTTGCCTGGTGGGGATGCTTCCCCTTTCCGCTCACGCCATTCCCTCGGAAGGCCATCAGATCATGATCTCGGCGCCCTCCGCTTATGCCGTGGAAGTGGGAAAGAAAATCGCGGCGATGGGCGGAAACGTGGCCGACGTGGCTGTGGCCGTGGGTCTCACGCTCAACGTCACCACTCCTTACTACGCCTCCATGGGCGGGGGAGGATTCGCTCTGGTCAAAATGAACAAGGACGCTCCGATCGCCCTTGATTTCCGGGAGACGGCGCCTCAAAAAACCGCGCCGGATTTTTACACCAGCAACTCCAAACGCTCCTCCCAGGACGGCGGTGCCGCCGTCGGCGTGCCGGGAAATCCCATGGGTCTTTACGAACTTCACAAAAAATACGGCAAGCTGCCGTGGAAAACTCTTTTCGCCCTTCCGGTGAAACTGGCTGAAGAAGGTTTTCAAGTTTCCGGCGAGTGGGTCGACAAAACCAGCGGCGAAGAAAAACGTTTCTCCCCCGCCGGCATCAAGTCCTTCTTTAAAAAAGGACGGAAGGCCTATCTTCCCGGCGAAGTGATGCGCCAACCTCAATTGGCGAAAGCTTTGCGCGTTTTCCGCGACCACGGCCCTCAAGGCATCTATGCGGGAGCCGTGGCAAAAGACATTGCCTCCAGCGTTCAAAAAGCCGGAGGAGTTATGAGTGAAACGGATCTGGCCCATTACAAAGTGCGCTGGCTTCAGCCTTTAAAAACCAAATATGAGAACTATGAAATTTATCTGATGCCTCCCCCCTCCAGCGGCGGAGTGGTGATCGCCCAGGCCCTGTCGATGATCACGTCTTTGGATTTGGTGAAAAGGCCTTTTCTTTCCGTGGATGAATTGCACCTTCTCGGTGAGATCCAGTCGCGCGCCTTCAGAGGGCGCGCGCTTTTGGCCGATCCGGATTTTCACAAAAACCCTTTGGAAGAACTTTTGAATGAAAGCTCTTTGAAGAAACTGGCCAAGACCGTGAACTTAAAAAAAGCCGTTCAACTGAAACCCGTGAGTGAACCGCAAGACTCCCAGAAAGAATCCACGGAGACCACCCACTTCGTAGTGATGGACGAGGACGGCAACGCCGTCACGCTGACGACCACTCTCAACGGCAATTACGGCTCCGGCGTGGTCAGTGAAAAGTTCGGAATCGCTCTGAACAACGAGATGGACGACTTCACCACTCACCCCGGACAGCCCAATATGTTCGGCTTGGTGCAAGGTCAAGGTAACGTGGTGGAACCGGGAAAGCGTCCGCTGAGTTCGATGTCACCGACTCTGGCGATGAAGGACGGAAAAACGGTTTTGGCCTTGGGCGCTCCCGGAGGTCCGCGCATCATCTCCAGTGTGCTTCAGGTGCTCTATCGGGTGCTCGGACAAAACATGGATCTGGACGTGGCGGTGCAGGCGCCGCGGGTCCATCATCAGTATCTTCCGAACGTTCTGTATGTGGACAAACAAGCGCTCTCTCCCTTGGTGATCCAAGCTTTGGAAAAGCGCGGACATAAAGTCGAAGAAAGTTGGATGGCCAAAGTCTACGCCGTCCAAAGAGACAACGACGGCGTGCTCAAAGCCGCCTTCGACCATCGCGGCGAAGGCGCCGTCGGCGGCTTCTAAAAGGTGCGCCCTAAAAAGTGCGGCGCACCTTTTAGCGGAGATTCAAATAGGCTTGAACGGCGGCGCGGTCGCAGTCGCTGCCGCCCATGAGTTCCACCCACTGATTCAACTCTGCAATGGGAGGATGCAGCTTGGCTTCACGAATGATGTCCAAAGCTTGTTTTTGGGTGATGCGGCCTTCACGCAGTTGATCGAAGGTGTCTTGTTCCAGATCAAAGCGCAGCTTTTTCACCAGCACGTGTTCCGGCCACAAGTTTTTAGCGGAGTTGTTGCCGCCCATGGAAAGAGGGTAAAAGTGATCCACGGTGTAGCGGTGGCGGCACTTATTGGGAATGCCGTATTCCTGATAAATACGAGACTTCAGCCGCCCGTCCACATTGCGGTGGCAGTAAGCGATTTTCTCGCCGTAGCGAAGACCGTCAAAGTCGCGGTCGGAACGTGAACACAACACGCCTGTGGTCATTCCCGGATCCGGAACCACTGGGTAATCCGCGAAAGCCGTTCCACAAAAAGCCAATAAAGCCGTCAGCATCCATTTCATATAAACCCCTCCCACCCTTAGGTGCCGACCAGTTTTATTGTATTCCAGGTCTTCTGACAGAATTAACTCTTTGAGTCGTGAGGCCTTAACAAAACCCTAAAAATAGCCCCTTCTTAAGATCCTTTTGTGGATAACTAAAGGGATGAAAAGAACTTCATTTGCGCTCCTGTTTCCCCTGGAAGACTCCAGCGTCCAACTGCTGAACACTTCAAAACTTGCGGCGGGAAATTTGTTTTCTTACGGCTACACGGGAGCCGCTTACACGGCCGAAGTGCTGTGGGACGTCGCGGGGGGCACCGTGATGTTCGTGGGCCTTTGCAGCCTGCCCATTCTGGCACACACCCCCGTTTTAATTTCGGAAAACGGTAAAACATTTCCCTATTGCTTTCCAGGTAAGTTCAATGCTCTTCAAGCGCCGCCTCTGGGACGCACGGCTTGGGAACAAACAAAAGATTTAAGATGTCCGGATCTGGATTCCCTCAGCAAATCCTTGCGCCAAGTGGCTTCGTGTTTTTCCTCTCAAAACACCAAAGAGAGTGTGGCAAAGGCCGCAAAGACTCTTTCCTCTTTGAAGGAAAATCCCCAAGCCGCTTCCTGCCTCAGCGCGGACGAGCGCCGGGCCCTCGATCAACAATGGGAGCAAACGACTCTGCAAAGAGCTTCCCTTAGTCTTTAAGGTCCTGGTCGGCGGAAGCGCCGATCACTTGGTTGCGTCCGCCTTCTTTCGCCCGGTAAAGAGCGCCGTCCGCACGGCGGACCAGGGCTTTACCGTCGATCTCCTCTTTTGCCGGCGCCGTCACCGCATAACCCAGGCTTGCCGTTAGATTGATTTTGTAATTGTCCTTTTCAAAAGGAGTGGAGGCGATGGTTTTGCAAAGCCTTTCGCAGAAAGTGCGCGTGCCCTGCTCGTTGATCTCAGTCAACACGATCAGATATTCATCCCCCCCGTAGCGGGCGGCGAAATCCACCCGCCGCATATTCGCCTTAATGATCTTTCCGACCTCGGCTAAAACATAACTTCCAAACAAGTGGTCATTGCTGTCGTTGACGTTTTTGAAGTGATCCAAATCCATCATGATCACGCTGAGAGAGCGCTCATAGCGGCGCGCCCGCTCGATCTCGAAATCCAAACGCTTATAAAGAGAACGCATATTGAACAAACCGGTGAGATCATCGATGTCCACCAACTCCTTCAAGCGGTCGTTGGCCATTTTCAAACGATCATTCAAATCTTTGATCCGCAGTTGAGTGCGCACGCGGGCCAGAAGCTCCAGCACGTCAAAAGGCTTTTTGATGTAATCGTTGGCGCCGGCATCCAGACCGCGAATCACATCTTCGGTGGTGGATTTTCCCGACAAAAACAGCACGGAAATGTAGCGTTCTTTATCCCGAATCTTTCGTAGGGTCTCAAGTCCGTTCAATCCCGGCATACTGACGTCCAAAAGGATCAGATGAGGTTGAAACTCCTGCACCTTTTTGAGCGCCGCCGTTCCGCTGTCGGCCGTTTCCACCCCGTAGCCTTCATGCTCCAAGGCGGCTTTGGCGATCTTCAGCGTTTGGGGATCGTCATCCACGATCAGAATGTGGCGTGATTTGTTTTCCATCATGGCCGTCACGCTAAAATTCCCTCCATCATCAAAAAGAAGGCGTATTCCTTAGCCACCATTTTCAAACTTTCATAGCGCCCCGAAGCGCCCGAATGGCCGGCTTCCATGTCGGTGAAAAAAAGCAGCTCGTTGTCATCCGTTTTCAACTCTCTTAACTTCGCCGCCCATTTGGCCGGCTCCCAATACTGCACTTGGGAATCGTGGTAACCGGTCGTGATAAACAAATTGGGGTAATCCTGAGCCCTCACGTTGTCATAGGGGGAATAGGACTTCATGATTTCGTAGTCCTTCCTCACCCGGGGATCTCCCCATTCCTTGTACTCGAAGGTGGTCAAGGGAATGCTCTCATCCAACATCGTGGTCACCACGTCCACGAAGGGAACCGCCGCCACCGCGGACTTAAACAGATCCGGACGCAGATTGATCACGGCTCCCATCAACAACCCACCCGCGCTCCCGCCCATGATGTGCAAATGCTCGGAGGAAGTATAACCTTCGCCGATCAGATGTTCGGCGCAGGAGATGAAGTCCGTGAAGGTGTTCATCTTGTGTTCCAAGCGGCCTTCCTCATACCAATGGCGGCCCATCTCGGAGCCGCCGCGGATGTGAGCGATGGCGTAAACGAAACCGCGGTCGATCAGACTGAACACCGAAGAGCGAAAATAAGGTTCGGTGCTGTAACCGTAAGAGCCGTAGGAATAAAGAAACAGCGGAGTTTCCGGCCCCGTCTTCGCGCCCTTCTTAAGAAGCACGGAAACGGGAACTTTTTTTCCGTCCTTTGCCCTGGCCCAGAGGCGGCGCGACTCATACTTCGTGGAGTCAAATCCCGGAACCTCACGCACTTTTTTGATCTCACGCACGCCCGTTTTGAAATTTTCGTCATAAATGACTTCGGGCTGGTTCAAGGATTCATAGCTGAATCGAAATTCGTTGGAGTCATAATTGGGAAGGTCGAGAGTGCCGACGACGTAGGTCGGATCTCCGAAAGACAGTTTGCGCTCCTCACCGCTTGAGCGCTCTTTCAAGCGGATTTGCGTCAGTCCGTTTTCTCGCTCTTCGACGACCAGAAAATCCCGGTAAACATCCAAATCCTCCCGCAAAATTTCCTTGGATTCCGCAATCACCTCTTTCCACGCGGAAACGTCTTTGGCATTCAAAGCCGCTTCCATGACCCGAAAGTTCGGGGCCTGATAGCTGGTCAGAACGTAAAAGCGATCGCCCCCGTCCACCAAGCCATATTCCCAATTTTCCTGGCGCGGATAAAACACCTGGAATTCCGAACGCGGCTCATGGCCGTGAATCCAGCGCACCTCCGAGGAATCCGTTTTGTGGCTGCCGATAAAAATTTTGGAATGATCCTTGGAAGCCCACACCGACACGGCGTAGGTGGCGTCGGTCTCCTCGTAAACCAACACCGGGGCCTTGTCCTCTCCCCAAGTCAGCCGGTAAATCTGGTAAGACCTCAAGGTTTCCGGGTCCTGCTTGGAGAAAAACAAAGTCTTCGCATCCGCCGCCCAGACGAAATTTCCCGTGGTGTTTTCGATCTCAAAGGGAAGAAAGTCCTTTTCGCCGACGTGTTTGAAGCGAATGGTGAAAAAGCGTCGGCCCACGAAATCGGCGGCGACCGCAAGCATCCGATGATCCGGCGTCACCTGGATGCCGGTCATCTGGAAAAATGCATGGCCCTTGGCCCACTCATTTCCGTCCACTAAAATTTCTTCGGGCGCTTCCAGGGAGCCCTTTTTCCGGGCACAAACCGCATACTCGCGGCCCGGAACGAACCGGCGGTAATAATAAAACTCATCGACCTTCACGGGGACGCTTGATTCGTCTTCCTTGATCCGGGATTTCATTTCCGCGAACAAAGTCTTTTGCAAAGGCTCCGTGGGCTTTAAAACCTCGGCCACGTGCTCGTTTTCCGCCTGCAAATACGCAAGGACCGCTTCACTGTCCCTTTCGTTCATCCAGAAGTAATCATCCGCGCGCACGTCCCCATGTTTTTCGAGGGTCTTTGGAATCTTTCGGGCAAATTTTGAAAACACGTTCGCTCCCTTCCTTTTAGTTGACTCCTAGCACACGCTCCACTATCCCACCACCATGAGTTATCCCTTTGATACAATTGACGAAAAGTGGCAATCCCGCTGGGAGGAAAAACACGCTTACCGCGCGGAAAATCCCTCTTCCAAAAAACCCTCCCAAAAACCGAAATACTACGCTCTCAGCATGTTCCCCTATCCGTCAGGATCGGGACTGCACGTCGGCCACTTGGCGTCTTACCTTCCCAACGACATCATCTCCCGTTTCAAGCGCTGCCGCGGCTTCGAAGTGCTCCATCCGATGGGCTACGACGCCTTCGGACTGCCCGCCGAACAGTACGCGATTCAAACCGGTATTCATCCGGCGCAAACCACTCAAAAAGCGATTCAGAATTTCCGCGCTCAATTGAAAAGCTTCGGCTTTTCTTTCGACTGGGACCGCGAAATTTCCACCTGCGAACCGGATTATTATAAATGGACTCAATTCATTTTTCTCAAACTTTTTGAAAAAGGTCTGGCTTATCAAAAAGAAGTGCCCGTCAACTGGTGCCCGGCCTTGAAGACCGTCCTGGCGAATGAAGAAGTCGTGGACGGAAAGAGCGAGCGCGGCGGACATCCCGTCCTCCGCATGCCCATGAAGCAGTGGATGCTCAAGATCACCGAGTACGCGGAACGCCTATTGAACGATCTCGACAAGTTGGACTGGCCCGAACGCACCAAAGAAGGTCAGCGCAACTGGATCGGAAAGAGCGAGGGCGCCCGCGTCCGCTTTCAAGTGAGCGGCTCTCCGGAAAAATTTGAAGTCTTCACCACTCGTCCGGATACTTTGTTCGGCGTGACCTTTATGGTGCTCGCGCCGGAACATCCCTTGGTCGCAAACATCACGACCGCCGCGCAAAAAGCGGCGGTGGAAAATTACGTGGCGCAAACTTCCCGACGTAGTGAGGTCGACCGCAAAGCGGCGGTGGAAAAAACCGGCGTGTTCACCGGTGCTTTTGCCGAACATCCTCTGCAAAAGGGCGAGAAAATCCCGATCTGGATTGCCGACTACGTGCTGATGGATTACGGCACGGGCGCCATCATGGCCGTTCCCGGCCACGACGAAAGAGATTTCGAATTCGCCCACAAATTCGATCTGCCCGTTCAGCGCGTGATCGAAAGCAAAGAGCCGCTTCCTTATGGCGGGGACGGCGTTCTGGTCCACTCCGACTTTCTCAACGGTCTCAAAAAGTCCGAAGCCCTTCAAAAAATGATCGCTCATCTGGAAGCGCAGGGACTGGGTGAAAGACAGGTGCAGTACAAATTGAGGGACTGGCTGTTTTCCCGTCAACGTTACTGGGGCGAGCCTTTTCCCATCGTGACCTTGGAAGACGGCGTTCAAAAGGGCGTGGCCCTGGACGAGTTGCCCGTCGCTCTGCCTTCGGTCGCCGATTATGAACCCAGCGAAAAAGGCGAACCGCCTTTGGCGCGGGTGAAAGAGTTCGTTCATTACACCGATCCCAAAACCGGCAAAAAAGGCTTGAGAGAAACGGACACCATGCCGGGCTCCGCCGGGTCCTCCTGGTATTTCTTGCGCTACACCGATCCTCATAACGCCGAAGAGGCTTTTTCTTTCGAGGCGCAAAAGTATTGGATGCCGGTGGATCTTTACGTCGGCGGGGCCGAACACACCGTCGGGCATCTTCTGTACGCACGCTTTTGGCAGAAGGTTCTTTTCGACGCCGGCTTGGTCAGCCAAGATGAACCTTTTCAAAAACTCGCCCACCAGGGAATGATTCTCGGTCCCGATCATCAAAAAATGTCCAAAAGCCGGGGCAACGTGATCAACCCCGATGAAGTGCGCGCCCAGTTCGGCGCCGACGCCGTCCGCCTTTATATCTGCTTTATGGGGCCCTTTGACAAAGACAAGCCCTGGGCGACCTCCGGCATCGAAGGGGTCAAAAGATTTTTGGACCGTGTGTGGCGTTTGGTCAGTGACGACGACGGAAAGCCGCTCTCGCTGCCGGAAAAAGACGGACCCGCCTTGGAGAAGCTGCTTCACAAGACGATCAAAAAAGTCACCGAAGACATCGAGCAGATGAACTTCAACACCGCCATCAGCGCCTTGATGATTCTGGTCAACGAGGCTTACAAGGCCCAAGGCCTTTCCAAAGAAAGCCTTAAAACCTTCTGCCAGCTCTTGGGCCCCTTCGCGCCCCACTTGAGCGAGGAGCTGTGGGCAAAGCTTGGCGGCGAAGGTTTTGCCACCTTGGCCCCCTGGCCCGCTTTCGATCCGGCCAAAGTGGTCGACGACACCGTGACCACGGCGGTGCAGGTCTTGGGTAAAACCCGCGGCACCATCGAAATCACCCTGGAAACCTCTCAGGATGAGGCTTTGCAGAAAGCGCAAGAAATCACTTCCGTTAAGAACGCACTTGAGGGAAAAACAATCACCAAGGTGATCTACAAGCCAGGGAAAATTTTGAACCTGATTGCGCAGTGAGGAGGGCCTATCGTGAGTGAAGGCTGGAACGTTCAAAAAAGCAGCGAGCTCTATGGAGTGAAGTATTGGGGCACTCGCCATTACAAAATCAACGACAAAGGCAACCTCGAGATTCTTCCTCAAGGACCTCAAGGTCCGACTTTGGATCTTTACGATCTGACCCAGGACTTGCTGGAACGGGGGATGCGCCTTCCTCTCTTGATCCGTTTTCCCGACGTGGTGAAAAACCGCATTGAATTGCTGAATAAATGTTTTGAAAGCGCGATCCGCGAAAATTCCTACAAGGGCCGTTATCAGGGCGTTTATCCCATCAAAGTGAACCAACAAAAACACCTGGTGGAAGAAATCATCGAGTTCGGCCAGAAATTCGACTTTGGCCTGGAAGCCGGCAGTAAGCCGGAACTTTTGATTTCTCTCGCCCAGATGGACACTCCCGACGCCTTGATCATCTGCAACGGTTTCAAGGACCAAGAATACATCGAGATGGCCCTGATTTCACAAAAGCTCGGGCGCAACACGTTTATGGTGGTTGACCGCTTCAAGGAAATTCAGCTCATCATCAATGCATTTCAACGTTTGAACATCCGTCCCCGCATCGGCTTTCGCGCCAAGCTGAACACTCCCAGCTCCGGACGCTGGGCGGAGACCTCCGGCGCCAAATCCAAATTCGGTCTGACTCCTTCGGAAATCGTCAAAGGCCTGAAGAAATTGGAAGAGGCCGGGCTCATGGATTGCGTGGAGCTCCTCCACTTTCACATCGGCTCTCAAATCCCCTCCATTCAGGCGATCAAAGCCGCCATCAAAGAGGGCGCGCAGTTCTTCACCGAAATTTTTCACATGGGCGCGCCCTTAAAATATCTGGACGTGGGCGGAGGACTTGGTGTGGATTATGACGGCTCCGGAAGATCCGACAGCTCCACCAACTACTCCGAGCAAGAATACGCCAACGACATCGTTTCCATTTTGCAATCCATCTGCGACGAAAAGAAAGTCCCCCACCCAAACATCATTTCCGAATCGGGGCGCTCGCTAGTGGCTCATTCCACCGCCTTGATCTTCGACGTCCTGGGAAACAATGAACTGAAGGTCAAAGACCTGAAACTGGAACACCCCGAAAAAGAAACCCGCATCGTTCAGGATCTGTATGACATTTACAAATCTTTGGAATTGAAGAATCTCAACGAGTACTACAACGACCTCGTGGAAAAGAAAAAAGACATTCTGCAGATGTTCACTTACGGAGTGTTGAATCTGGAACAACGGGCGGTGGCCGAAGACCTTCTGCATGCCATCTCAACGAAAATGCTCGAACTCTCCCGAGGTAAAGAAGATCTGGAAGACATCCGTTATTCTTTGGAGAAGGAACTTTCCGACACCTACTATTGCAACTTCTCGGTGTTTCAATCCCTTCCCGATTCCTGGGCTCTGGATCAGTTGTTTCCGATCCTGCCGATTCATCGCTTGAACGAAAGACCGGAACGCCGCGCCACCTTGGTGGATCTGACCTGCGATTCGGACGGCCAGATCACCGAATTCATCGACGTGGAAACCGGCGGCACTCAACCCTATTTGGAAGTGCATCCCATCATCAAGGGCGAGCCCTATCTGATGGGAGTGTTCATCACCGGCGCCTACCAGGAAATTTTGGGAGATCTGCACAACCTGTTTGGAGACACCGATGCCGTCCACGTTTCCATGACCGGGCAAGACGGTTGCTACTCCGTGGATCATGTGGTCGAAGGCGATCAGGTGCGTGAAGTGTTGGCCTATGTGGAATACGCTAAGAGTGACTTGATCGAACGTGTGCGTAAAGCCACGGAAACCGGTATTTTGAATGGTTCGATTTCCCGCTCCGAGGCAAAACTGCTTCTTCAACATTACGAGAGTGGGCTGTCCAGTTACACCTATTTGACGGAAGCCGAATCCGACGCCCCTAAATTTCATTTGTCCACGCCGACAACAAAGGAGTCCAATGGGACCAATCAGCGCATTTATTGAATCCAATTATTTTCACTTCAACGCCGCCTCTTTGAAGGATGCCGCTCGCGGCTACAAAGAACACATCAACAAAGGCGGGAAGATGTTCGTCACTCTCGCCGGCGCGATGAGCACGGCGGAACTCGGAATCTCCCTGGCTGAAATGATCCGTCAGGATAAAATCCACGGCATCAGCTGCACCGGCGCGAACTTGGAAGAAGATGTTTTCAATCTGGTCGCTCACGAACACTATGTGCGCGTTCCCAACTGGCGCGAACTCTCCCCGGACGAAGAGATGGATCTTTTAAGCCGTCATCTTAACCGCGTGACCGACACCTGCATTCCCGAAGAAGAGGCCATCCGCCGGATTGAAAAACCCATCTTGGCCGCTTGGGAAAAGGCCTCCAAAAACGGCGAAAGCTATTTTCCCCATGAATACTTTTATCAAGTTTTGAAAAGCGGTGATTTGAAAGGCAGCTATCAAATTGACCCGAAAAATTCCTGGATGCTGGCCGCCGCGGAAAAAAATCTTCCGATCTTTGTGCCCGGTTGGGAAGACTCCACTTTGGGAAATATCTTCGCCGGCCGCATGATGCAGAAAAAAATCAACCGTCAGTGCCTGAAATCCGGAGTGGATTACATGGTGGCCTTGGCCGACTGGTACACCGCCAACATCAACCCGCAAGGCATCGGATTCTTCCAAATTGCCGGCGGTATCGCCGGGGATTTCCCCATCTGCGTGGTGCCCATGTTGGAACAAGATCTTGAGCGCGACACGCCCAAGTGGAGCTATTTCTGTCAGATCAGCGATTCCACGACGTCTTACGGATCTTATTCGGGGGCCGTTCCCAATGAGAAAATCACCTGGGGCAAACTGGAAAAATCCTCCACCCGTCTGATCATCGAATCCGACGCCTCCATCGTGGCGCCGCTGATTTTTGCCTATGTTTTAGGAAAGTAATGGGTCAAAGACCCTCCTCGATCGTGCAGCTGTGCTTGAGCCCTTCTTGGGGAGGGCTTGAGATGTGCACGCTCAAGCACGCCCTTTGGTTCAAGGAAGCGGGCTTTCCCGTGGCCGGCGTGACCTTGGCGGGCTCTCCTTTGGAAAGAGCTTTTAAAGAGCACGACATTCCGGTTTTGGCTTTGACCAAGAGAGGCTATTTCTCCTTCAAAGATTCCAGGCTTCTCAGGCAGTTTTTAAAACAGCACGCGGTGGACGTGGTGTTTTCCCATCATCTTAAAGATTTGTGGCGTTTGCGTTTGAGTCTGATCGGACTTTCCCATGTGCGGGTGATCGGGTTCGCGCGGATGTTTTTAAGAAACGTGAACAAAAAGGATTTCATGCACCGCTGGGTTTATGGCCGCATGGAACTTTTGGTTTCCCTCACCGAAGTGCAAAAAGAAGCTCTGCTAAAATGTCTGCCCTTAAGACCCGACGACGTGCGGGTGATTCCCGACGGTGTGAACGTCGAGGAATTCCATCCCCACCACCGCAACGAAAGCTACCGCAAGGAAGTCTTTGGCGTGAATGCCGGTGAAAAAGCCGTGGGCCTTGTGGGACGCTTGGATCCCCAAAAGGGAAGTTTTGAATTCATTCAAGCCGCCCATCAAGTGCTTCAAAAAAATTCGGATTTAAAATTTGGCGTGAAGTTTTTGTTGATCGGAAAAGAAACTCCCGACACGCCGGGATTTGAAAAGAAATTGAAAGATTATGTTTCGGAACAGGGACTTAAAGAAAAAATTCTGTTTCTCGGACACCGCAGTGACGTGGCCCAAGTGATCGCCAACCTGGATGTTTTTTGTATGCCCTCTTACGAGGAGACTTTCGGAGACGTGTTGATCGAAGCCATGGCTTGCGAAGTGCCCAGCATTGCCACCCGCGCGGGAGGTCCGATCAACATCATTGATGAAGGCGTGAATGGTCTGTTGGTTCCCCCCAAAGACGTGGACGCCTTAACGGAAGCGCTGCGCGCTCTTTTGAGCGAGCCGGAGCGCGCCCGCACTCTAGCCCTCAGCGGAAGGCAAAAAGCCTTGAATGTTTATGACGAAAAGAAAATTTTCGCCCAGATCAAAGGATTGCTCGTTTAATTTCCGTCGTCGCGAAAGATCAGGCCCCGGCGCTCGAGATCTCTCAGCTTGGCCGCGCTCATGTGGCGCAGGTCATAGCCGTGAGGATTTCTCCACACGCGGTGGCGAGGGCTGGGGACGGGAAAATCATCGCCGTCATCAGGCACTTCCACCACTTCCTTGCGCGTGCCGTGATAAATGACCACGGTGTTGGTTTTCTTTTTTTGGGGCGGCTCTTCGATCACCACCGACTCCGACGTCGGAGTTTCTTCCACTGCCGGGGCAGGCTGCTCTTTTTCTTCTTCGGTAATCAGAGGCGTCTCTTTTTTTACTTCTTCCTGTTTTGTGTCTTCCTGCTTGGGCGGAGTTTGCTTGGAATCTTGTTCTTCTTTTTTTGGTTCTTCCGGCTTTGCCTCTTCTTGCTTCGGCAAAGTTTGTTCGGAATTTTGTTTTTCTTGCTTCGGCTCTTCTTTCTTCGGTTCCTCTTTGATCTTGGAAAGAAGCCCCTCATACTCCCGGTTCACCACTTTGTCTCTCAAGGTGGAAAGAGTGACCTCCTCAAAAGCCGGAAGCATATGGGGAAGCACTTTGAAAATTTGCTCTTCCGTCAAAGAAGCCTTCATGGGATCGATCACGTATTTCACGAACAGACTGAGGCTGCCATAGCCGGGTGAACGGATCGCAACGGGATTCATCACCGGATAGGTTAGGCCCTGTTTTTGAGAAAGATAGATAAAGCCTTCCTGGCGGCCCGGACGGGAAACGGAAATCACCGCGTTCTCAAGAGCGCTGAAAGTTTGAAACTCCACCTGCACTTGGCGCTGATCCCCGCAGGGAATCGTGGACGGTTCCGTCAGGTTCACGGGCCCCTTGCACTCGTAGTTTTCGCCTTCCAAAGTCAGACTCAATCGGGCTTCAACCGCTTGTTCCAAATCCAAGGCACTCACCGTCAAAGAGGACATTTGCGGGGAAGCGGCCAAAGCCGAAGCACTCATTAAAACGGCAACAATTTGACAACCCAGCAATTTCTTCACGAAGAAACCTCCTCAAGTCCCTTTGATTTTCCATACACACGTTCAAAGGGAACAAAAAGGCAAAAGCTATGCCGCCAGGTTAAGACGAATGACGGGGATCGTAGGCTTCGCGCACCCCTTCGCCGATGAAGGTCAGCGATGTGAGCGAAATGATGATCGCCAGTGAAGGATACACGGCCAGCCACCAGGCAATGGAAAAATAATTTTGCGCCTGCTGAAGCAGTTCCCCCCAACTGGGCGTGGGAGGAGGAAGTCCAAGCCCCAGATAATCAAGAACCGCCAGAGTGTAAATTCCCCCGGCGATTTCAATGGGAGAAAATGTGATCAAGGGGCCCATGGCATTGGGCAGAATGTGCTTGAACAAAATCCGCCAGGTGCTGACCCCCAAAGCGCGGCCGGCATCGACGAAATCCCGGTGTCTGAGTTTCAAAAACTCCGCCCGCATATAAGCGGAGATGTTCATCCATCCCAAAAGAACGGAAAAACCCACCAACAACTCGAGGCTCGCCCCCAACATGGCGATCAAAGTGATCAGCATCAACAGCGCCGGCAGGGAATTGAACACTTCCACCACCCGCTGACTG
>Ga0182744_1001098_pt1 | contig 24193 bp, 19 predicted proteins | sample eDN3rd30CKraftMG_FD_128525 | JGI IMG/M metagenome (GOLD analysis project Ga0182744, IMG submission 128525) | Enriched Miracle-Growth compost microbial communities from Emeryville, California, USA - eDNA 3rd pass 30_C Kraft MG (version 2) (version 2) ... | reverse complement strand
CGTTCACGGATGTCGTCGGCTACGACACCGAGAAGCGCAGTCTGCATTTCGGCAAGGGGCTGACGGACTACAACGACCTGGTGAACGGCGTCTTTGACTGCCTGTCGCAGATCGAGATCGATCCCGGTGCCATCAGCGTGCTCAAGCACGGCACCACGCAGGTCATCAATATCCTGCTGGAACGCAAAGGCGCCCGCACAGCTCTGGTCACGACAAAGGGATTTCGCGATGTCCTTGAAATCGGCCGCGCCTCGAGGCCTTTGCCTTTCGATCTGACCTATCGGCGCGATCCGCCGCTTGTGGAGCGGGCGCTGCGTTTCGAGGTCAGCGAGCGGATCGACGCCAGGGGGCAGGTGCTGCAACCGCTTGATATGGAGGAGCTGGAGCGCATCTGCCAGCGCCTTGAAGCCGATGGTGTCGAAGCCGTCGCCGTGTCGTTTCTCAATGCCTATGTCACGCCAAGCCATGAGGAGCGCGCCGCGGCCTTTATCCGGGCGCGGTTGCCGAAAGTCTATGTGACGACGGGCGCAGAGCATTCGCGCGAATGGTTCGAGTTCGAACGCTCGTCGACCGCCGCGGCCAACGCCTATGTCGGGCCACGCGCTTCACACTATGTGCAGCGCCTGGAAACCCGGCTGGATGAGGCGGGGTTCGATGGACGTTTGCTGATCATGGGGTCGCATGGCGGCGTGCTTTCGGTCCGCCGGGCTCAGGAGCAGCCGGTGGCCCTGGTCGAGTCGGGACCGATCGGCGGCTGTATCGGCGCGACGGCCTATGCCGAGGCGCTGGGACTTGAACGGATGGTCGCCTTCGACATGGGTGGAACGACCGCCAAATGCGCGCTCGTCGAGAAGAGCTCCTTCGAAATCCAGCCGACCTACTACATCGGCGGTTACGAGCGCGGCCTGCCGCTGCGCACGCCGGTGCTCGACATTGTGGAAGTCGGTACGGGTGGCGGGTCGATCGCTTATGTCGATCGTCAGCGGCAGTTGCATGTGGGGCCGCGCAGCGCCGGCTCCAATCCGGGCCCTGTGTGCTTTCGCCGCGGCGGCAGCGAGCCGACGGTGACGGATGCGAATGTGGTTCTTAGCCGCATCGGGTCGGGCGCGTTCCTGTCCGGTTCGCTGTCGCTCGACAGGGACGGCGCGGTTGCAGCGTTGATGGAAAAGGTCGGCGCGCCGTTGGGATTTGCCGCCGCGGCGGAGGATCAGGTGGCGCGCGGTGTTCTGGCGCTCGCCAATGCGCAGATGGGCACCGCGATCAAGGAGGTCACGGTCGAGCGTGGCAAGGATATCCGCGATTTCACGCTCTTCGTCTTCGGCGGCGGCGGTCCGCTGCATGGCGTCGAGCTGGCGCGGGAGCTTGGAATCCGTCATGTGGTCGTACCGCCGGAACCGGGAAATTTCTCGGCGCTCGGCATGCTGTTCGCGCCCGCGCGCATCGATGAAATCCGCACCGTCCGTCTCGATGTGACAAGCGATGCGCAGGATGAAGCGCAAGGCCTGGCGGCACCGATCGCGGAGATGGAAGCCCATGCCAGTGCGGCCCTGCTGCGCGATTTCGAGGCCGAGGCTGTCGCCTTCGAACGCCAGGCGGAGATGCGCTACAAGGGGCAGCGCCACACCATTCGTGTCGCCGTCGACGCGCACGATACGTTCAGCCGGTTGCGGCAGGCGTTTCTTGCGACCTACGCCAACCGTTATGGGCGCGCCGATGCGGACGCGCCGGTCGAACTGATCGGCCTGCGGGTTACGGCGATCGCCGCGGCGCCGGCTCCCGATCTGCGCGCCATGCATCGCGCGGCCAAGCAGGATGGAGCGATCTCCCGAAACTGGCGCGACGTCTGTTTCAACGGCGGAAGGCTGCGGACGCTGATCCTCAACCGTTACGACCTTCCGGTCGGCTTCCAGGAGAATGGCCCGGCGATCATCGAGGAGTTCGGGGCGACCACGCTCATCGGTCCGGGTGACCACTTCGAGGTTGGCCAGTATGGCGAACTTCAGATCAGCATTTCGAAGCAGACAGGCCTGTCGTCATGACGAAACCGCTCGAGGAGCTCGATCCGATCACTGCCGATGTCATCATGCATGGTCTTTCGGCCGTCCCGAATCTGGTCGACAAGAACATTGCCCGCACGGCCTACAGTTTTCTGATTTCCGAGTACAAGGACTATGCGGTCGGCATCGTCGATGGCGACGGCAGGCTGATCACGCAGTCCCGTGGCGGCCTGCCCATCTTCGTCGCCAACGCGCTGTCGGCTGCCGTCGGCGATGGTCTGGCGATATACGGAAAGCAGCGGCTGCAGCATGGCGACGTGGTGATCTCCAATCATGGCGGCACCATGGGCCAGCATCTGAACAATGTGGTCATGTACACGCCGATCCGCGTCGGCGAAGCGGACGATGATCTCCTCGGTTTCTTTGCCGTCGTGATGCACTGGATGGATGTCGGCGGCATCACCATCGGCTCCTGCCAGTCGCCATTCACCACGGATGTGTTCCAGGAAGGGATCCAGTTCAGGACGGTGAAACTTCTCGCCGGCGGCGAGCGCATCGAAGAGATGTTCCGCATGATCGCGGAGAATACGCGGTTTCCGAAGCTGGTCCTGGGCGATGTGGATTCCCAGATCGCCGGCTGCCTCACCGGCCGCGACATGGTGCTCGATCTCGCGATGCGCTATGGCAGCAGTGCCGTGCGGGCGTCTGTCGAGCGTTTTTGGGCGCGCGCGGAAGCCGCGACGCGCGCCGTCATCGCATCCATTCCCGATGGCGTCTATCGCGCCAGTTCGTTCCTCGACGACGACGGCATCGAGCGCGGCAAGCCGGTCGAGATCAATGTCCGCGTCGTCATCGCTGGCGATGAGGCGACGGTGGATCTGAGCGAGGTCGCGGCCGAACTCAAAGGGCCGTTGAACGCGGGCTTTCAGGGCGGCGCGGTGGCCGCGGCGCGCATGGCGGCAAAATATGTGTTCTCGCCGGACGGGCCGGCGAACGACGGCGCGTTCCGGCCGATCAAGGTGGTCTGTCCGCCGGGCCGCTTTCTCAGTGCGGGGCCGACGGCGCCCATCGGCGGCTCCGGCTTCACCATCCCGTCTGTCGTCGACACGATCCTGCGCGCGCTGGCGGCCTGTCTGCGCGAACATATTCCAGCCGCCCATCACGGCACCTATAGCGTGCATGTCATCGACGGTCGCGACGAGCATGGACACTTGTTCCAGCATATCGAGTCTGCCGCCGGCGGCTGGGGCGCGGCCCATGACCGCGATGGCGGCGGACCGTTCCGCTCGATGGCGCATGGCGACACGATGGAAGTGCCCGTCGAACTGCAGGAGGCGAGCCATCCCTACATGATCGAATATGCGCGCCTGCGGCCGGACTCCGGCGGCATCGGCATGTTCAGGGGCGGCCTTGGTCTTGAGAAGGCCTATCGCATGACGCAGCCGGGCCGCGTCACCACCAGTATCGAGCGAACGGCCTGTCCGCCCTGGGGGCTTGAAGGCGGCGGCGAGGGCATGCCGGGCCGTGTGGAGATCGTGCGGCCGGATGGATCGCACACGGTTCTGTTGAAGGGCGAGGCATCCGTCCGCGCCGGCGACCGGGTACTGCTGTTCACGGCGGGAGGCGGCGGCTTCGGCGATCCGGCGCGCCGCGCGCCGGAAGCCATCGCTGCCGATCTTGCGCAAGGTTATATCACGCACAATCCATCATCCGGCCGGGGATAGAAGGCCGGCCCGATCGATCATCGCAACGGACATAGAAGCCGCATGTCAGACAGATAAGAGGAGGGTAGAATGAGCACAGCAAGAACAGATCGTTCAAAGCGTTTTCTTCACGGTTTCGCGCGGATGTCTTCGACATTGCTCGTGGGCGCCGCGTTCGGTCTCGGCATCGCCTCGGGCGTCGCTGCCGAGCCGAAGAAAGTCAACATCGGCTATAGTCCGATCCTCGACTCCGTGACCGCCTTCATCGCCAAGGACAAGGGCATCTTCGCCAAGCACAATATCGATGCGACTTTAACATTGGTGACGTTGAACTCGAACATTCCAGCCGCCATCATGTCGAAGTCGCTGGATCTCGGCTCGGTGAGCACGACCGTCCTTATCGCCGCCGTCGATGGCGGGCTTGATCTGCAGGTGGTGCAGGGCGCCACCATGCTGCCGAACAAGAACGCCCTCATGGCCTATGTCACGAGGTCGGACGTTCCCTTCGCGGGCGTAAAGGGTCTCGAAGGCAAAAAGATTTCGATGCCGGGCATCGGCGCCTCTGTCGATATCCTGTTTCAGAAATGGCTGAGCGATCAGGGCGCGGATCCCAAGAAGGTCAGCTACATCGAGCTTTCCAGCTCGCAGGCGACCGATGCGCTGCGCGCCAAGTCGGTAGAGGGGTCGGTCATCGTCGAGCCGTTTCTGACGCGTGCGTCCCAGAGCGGCATCGGCCAGATTGTCTATCGCCTGACGGACGGCCTGCCCGGCCCGACGCTTGCGATCTCCTATGTTGCCGAGCGCGGCTGGATCGAGAAGAACAAGGAGACTCTGGCCGATGTGCGGGCGGCTTTGCTGGAAGCGGCCGAATTCGCCAAGGCAAACCCTGCCGAGGCGCGCGCGCTGCTCACCGCCTATCTCAAGCTTCCCAAGGAGATCGTCGATGCGCTGCCGCTGCCGCTCTACGAAGAGAAGGTGACGCCGGCGGATATCGCCTTCTGGGTCGACGCCATGAAGGCGCAGGGCCGGTTGAACACCACCATCGACCCGGCGAAGCTCATCGCGCGCTGAACACACGACCGGCCGGAGTTGCGAATGCGCATGAGTGTCGACGATCTTCTGACGGCCTCCGCTCTGCGCTGGGGCGACAAGGAAGCCGTCGTCCATGCCGGCCGGTCGCTGTCCTACCTTGCGCTGGAGGCTGCGGCCTCGCGGCTCGCCAATCTGCTGCGTGCGCGGGGCTGCCGGCCGCAAGAGCGCGTGGCGCTGGTGCTGCCGAATTCGGCGTCGTTCGTCATTGCCTTCTTCGCCATTTCGCGGCTCGGCGCCGTTCTGGTGCCGTTGAGCCCGAACTACACGGATCGTGAGCTCGGCGTCGTTCTCGGCGATGCCGGCGTCGTCTTCGCGCTCTGTGGCAAGTCGCATGTCGACCGGCTGCATGGGCTGCGTCCGACACTGCCGGCCTTGCGCGATGTGCTGGCGATCGACGATCTCGACCAGTTCGAGGCGTCTCTTGCCGGCCATTCCGATGAGCGCCTTGCCGGCGTTGCCGATTGGGCGGCCACGCACGCCATTCTTTATACCAGCGGCACGACCGGCAAGCCTAAGGGAGCGATCCTGTCGCACCGGTCGCGCATCGTGAACACACTGTCGGGCCAGCTTGGTTATGAGACCGGACCAGCGACCCGCGCGAATGTTCCCGCGCCGATGTTTCACAGCGGCGGCATGATCCTCGGTCTCATCAATGTGCTCGCTGCCGGCGGTACCTTGCTCATCCCTCCCGATGGCAGCGCCGAGGCGCAGTGCCATGCGCTCGAAGAGCTTGGCGCGAACCTGCTGCTGACGGTGCCGACGATGATCTATCGCATGGTCGAATCGCCCCTCTTCCGGGCGCGGGCAGGGCGGCGCGCATTCGCGCTGATCCATGGCGCCTCGCCGATCCCGGCGGCCGTTGTCGCACGGCTGCTTGAAGACTTTCCCGCCTGCCGGCCGTTTCACGGCTATGGCTCGACGGAAGCCTGCCAGTTGACCGTGCTTGGGCCTGAGGAATACCGCGCCTTTCCGGCGATGACGGGGCGCGCTCTGCCGGGCATCGATGTGCGCGTCGTGCGCGAGGATGGCAGTGACGTCACGCCGGGGGAGGTCGGCGAGATCGTCACGACCGGCCCGCATGTCTTCGGTGGCTATCTCAACGATGCGGAGCAGACGGCGTCCGCCCTGCATGACGGATTGCACTGGACCGGCGATCTCGCGACCGTGGATGCGCGCGGGCTGATCAGCGTCGTCGGGCGACGCAAGGACATGATCATCAGCGGTGGCTTCAACGTCTACACGCGTGAAGTCGAGGACGTCATCCATACCCATCCTGCCGTCGAGGAGGCGGTCGTCTTCGGCCTGCCCGATGTGGAATGGGGAGAGGTCGTCGCCGCGGCGGTGATCCTGCGTCCGGGCATGCATCTCGATGTCGACGGTCTGCGCCGCCACTGCCGCCAGGGCCTCACCGGCTACAAGACGCCAAGCCGCATCTGGTTCGTCGGCACGATGCCGCGCACGCCGGTCGGAAAGGTGCGCAAGCCGGATCTGGCAAAGCAGTTCATGGACGTGAAACAGGGAGATTGATGATGTCGGCAGAAACAGGCGAAGAGATGGTGCAGGTCGAGGCGGTGGGCCGCCTGCTCTATGTGACATTGAACCGGCCGAAGGCGCTCAACGCCCTGTGCTGGCCGTTGATGGAACGGCTGAAAGAAGTTCTGAAAACGGCGGAGAAAGATCCCAGCGTCGGCGTCATCATCCTGCGCGGCGCTGGGCGCTGCTTTTCGGCGGGCTACGATTTCCAGGAAACCCCGGCAACGGTGATCAAGCCCGGACACGGCCCCTCCAATGGCGAGCATGAGCCGCGCGGCGTGCCGGAATACGGCAGCGGCGTCTGGAACAGCCGCGCCCACGTGCAGGACCACATCAATTACGACATGATGGTGTGGAACCTGTGGAAGCCGGTGATCGCGCAGGTGCACGGCTTCGCCTATGCGGGAGCCAGCACCCTGGCGCTCGCCTGCGACCTCACCATCATGGCGAGCGACGCCAAACTCGGCTATCCGCCGACGCGCTGGCTGGCGACCGGCGACAATGTCGGCATCTACTCGTTTCTCGCCGGATTGAAGAAGGCGCGGGAGATGTCCTACGGGCGCATGTTCAATGGCGTCGAATGCAGCGAATGCGGGCTGGCGAACTATCATTTTCCGGCGGAAGAGCTGGAAGCAAAGACGCGCGAAATCGCCGAGCGTATCGCCTCCATCGAGCCGGAGCTGCTGATGCTCAACAAGATGGTGGTCAACCGCACCTGGGAGATGATGGGCATCAAGACCGCCATGGAAGTCGCCGGCGAGTTCGATACGATCAGCCATCTTGCCTATACGGCGCGGCCGATGATCGACGCGATGAAGGCGAAGGGCGACAACCTCGCGGAGGCGCTGAAAGCGCTCAACGAGCCGTGGGGCGGGTTGTAATGGGATCGAGCATCCGCTGCGTTCGCGATGGCGCCTGGCTGCAGATCCGCTTCGCCAATGTCGCGCGCCGGAATGCGCTCGGCCCACAGGAATGGATCGAACTGGCGGAGGCCGTGCAGGGCGCGGCTTCGGCCGGTGTCGAGATCATCAGCCTGACAGGTGAGGGCTCCGTGTTCTGCGCCGGCGTCGACAAGACGATGCTGGCGGCCGCGCAAAGCGAGGCCGGCGGCCTGGTGTCCCAGGTCCGGCATGTCGGGGCGATCGTGCATGCGCTGGAAACGTCGCCCGCGATCGTGATCGCCGCACTCAACGGCCCGGCCATCGGCATCGGCGTTCATCTCGCTCTCGCGGCGGATTTCACGCTGGCGTGCCGAGACGCCTTTCTCTGGCTGCCGGAAGCGGCGATGGGCATCCCGGACGTGCAGCATCACCGCATGCTGGTGGAGCGGCTGGGCAAACACCGGGCGCTGGAATTCGCCTTGCTTGGCCGCAGGCTTGCCGCGCAAGAGGCGCATGCGGCAGGTCTGATCGGTACGCTTGTCGACACGCCCGATCTCATCGAGGACGAACTTGCCGGCCTTGCCGCCAGGCTGAAGGCGGTTCCCGCTTCGGTGCGATCCATCATCAAACGCGCGGCTTTGGCGCAGGTATCCAGCGGCGATCCGGACGCGCAGACCGAAGCCGTTTCTCAAGTTCAAAAGGAAGAACGATCATGAAACTCGGAAGTCTGAAATCGAACTCTCCTGATGGTCAGTTGGTCGTCTTGTCACGCGATCTGCAACTGGCGAAGCCGGTTCCCGATATCGCGGCTACGATGCAGGCGGCGCTGGATCGCTGGAACGATGTCAGCCCGGCATTGGAGCAGGTGTCGAAGGAACTGAATGCCGGCCGTATCGGGGACACGATCAAATTCGATCCGGCGCTGGCGCTGTCGCCGCTGCCGCGCTCCTATCTCGTCTTCGACGCGAGCAATTACCTTCGCCATCACGAGTTGATGGGACGCATCTATAACAAGCCGATTGTCGGCACCACGTTCACCGAGCCCTTCGGTTATCAGTCAGGGCGCGGCATCCTGCTGGGCCCGCAGGAAGATATCGCCTTTCCCGGGAATGTCGAAATGCTGGGCATCGATTTCGAGGCCGAAGTGGCGGTGGTCACCGACCATGTGCCGATCGGAACGTCGATCCAGGATGCCGGCAAGCACATCAAGCTGATCATGATCATGAACGATGTGTCGCTGCGCAATCTCAATCTGCGCGAACTGGAGAAAGGCTTCGGACTTTTTCTGTCGAAACCCGTCGCGGGCTTCGCTCCCGCCGCCGTGACGCCGGATGAACTTGGTTCGGCCTGGGATGGCGACAAGCTGCATCTGCCCATCATATCGACCTTCAACGGCGCGGAATTCGGCCGTCCGAATGCGGGAACGGGCATGCTGTTTGGCTTTCGCGCTCTGGTGGCTTTTGGCGCGCAGACGCGTGAGCTTGGCCCGGGCTCGATCTTCGGGGGCGGCACGGTGTCCAACCATAATCCGGCAGTCGGCTCCAGTTGCATCACCGAGCGGCGGGCGCTGGAAATCTCCCGTCATGGCGAAGCGCAGACGCCGTTCATGCAGTTCGGCGACCGGGTGCGGATCGAGATGCTTGATGCGGATGGCAAATCCATTTTCGGAGCGATCGATCAGACGGTGAAACGTCTGCCGTCACCATAGGTCGAATCGAAGGAGGGTTCAGTCCGCTATTCTTGCCCACTTCGGACGCCGATACAGGAATGCCAGCGGCGTTCCCTGGATCAACGCCTGGAAGGCGAGGGGAACGCCGATGGCGAAAATGATCCCGATGATCGAGAGCAAGTCGACGTTATCCGAAATATCGAGCTTGACGAGAGCTATCCTGGTCGCGGCCATGGGGATGACGAACGACAGATAGATGACGAGCGAGTTGCGGCCCAGATAGGCAAGGCTCTTGAAAGGCCGATAGAGAGAGGCGATGGCTGCGATCGCTATGACGGCGAGAGCCCCGGCGATGCCGAGGATGAAGCTGACGCCCGGCCAATCGGCGATCTGCGCATGCACGGCGAGCCCGTTGATCGCAGCCCAAACAGCCAGCAGGACGACGGCGGTTCCACGCCGAACCATGGCGCCGCTGGCGATCTTCAGGATCGTCGCGGCGGCTTTGGCGCCGATGTAGAAATAAATGAAGAAGAGACTGAAATTATCGATGGCCGACCAGCCCGTCCAGACCGAAGCGAGCGCGTAAGGGTCAGCCACCAGATGGGAGGAGGCGAAGATATGAAGCACGCCCGCTGCCGCGAGGCCCATTGGCCAAGGCAACGGCCAGATCAGGCGTAAGGCAACGAACATGAGCGGGAGGACGTGGATGAACCACAAGGTGCTGAACGGCTCTATGAAGGCCCACAGATAGGCGGTCAGGAACGTTCGCATATCGTCCAACTGGAGATCATCGGATTTGACCACGAGGATGATCGCCAGCCAGAGGGCCAGGAAGTAGACAAAGTGCACAACCTTCCTGTCGAGGAACGTACGCCATGGTTTGGCGACCGCGGCGCCGGCGAACAATCCCGCGATGGTGAAGAAATCGGGCATCCGGAACGGTTTGGCGTAGGCGACAATCTTATGAAGCCAGCCTATGCCGTCGACGGTGATGCCGACACCCAGTGTCGTATGCATCGTGACGACAAGCACAATGCAAATGCCTTTCGCCACATCGACCCAGGCCAGGCGCGCCCTCGCTGCAGGTATCTGCAGCGCCGGATGGTCGATGTATGCTGTGACACTCATCTCATTTTGCAATCTGGACGGCGGTGATCCTGCCGCCTCTCGTTCATGGATGCACTAGTTTGCGAATGATCATGGCTTGACGATGATTTTTCCGGTCATCCCTGCTTCACGATGGCCTGGAATCAGGCAGGAAAAGTCAAATTCTCCAACCTTGGTAAACCGCCACAGAATTTCGCCGGTTTTCTTCGGCGCCAGACGCCTGGCATTTGGCTCCTCGTGTTTCATATCGGGATTTTCGGCCATCATCCGGGCATGCTCGAGGTTCATGTCTAGGGTGCCAAGAACAAGCTCATGATCGGAGACGCCATTGTTGCGCAGCAGGAGTTTGATCTGATCTCCCTGCTTCACTTCGATCGCGGAAGGGATGAAAGCCATTTTCCCGTTGCCGTCGGTCATGACGATCGAAATGGGGCGGGCGGGCTTCATGGGATCTCCCGGCTCGCCGAACGGCAATGCGGCCTGGTGATCACTCATTGTGTGGCCGCCCATCATGTGGTCGGCATGGCCATGATCGTGAGGGCCTGCCGCCCAGGCGTGGCCGGCGATGGCAATCGTAAAAATCGCGGCGAGTGCCGAAGTGCTTCTCGGGCTCATGTTTGTGCTCTCACAAAAGGGGGCTTAGCGGCCCATCCGGCTCAGCGCATCGACAAGCTCGCTGACTTTCTGTCGTTGTTCGGTTTTGTCGCCGGACAGGATGGCATGCTCGACGCAATGGCCGACATGATCCTTGATGATCTCATCCTCGACCCGCGCCAGGGCGGCGCGAATGGCTGAGATCTGGTTGACCACGTCGATGCAATAGCGATCGTCATCGACCATGCGGGCGATGCCGCGGACCTGGCCTTCGATCCGGCTGAGGCGTTTGAGGCAGGAGGTTTTGGTTTCGGACTGCATACTTGATTCATATACCCTATGGGGGTATATATGGCAAGTGATTTATACCCCCATGGGGTACTAACCCGAAGGCCTGCCATGACCAACCACGCTCATTCTCACGATCACGCCACGCACGGCCACGGCAACCATGGGCACTGTGATCACCATGAGGAGAGCGGCATCCAGGCCATCGATCCCGTCTGCGGCATGAAGGTCGATCCGCGAACGGCAAAGCATCGCCATGAGCATGATGGCCGCGACTATTATTTCTGTAGCGCCGGCTGCAAAACCAAGTTTCAGGCAGATCCGGTCAAGTATCTGAAGCCTGTGGCGGTTCCGCAGGAACAGGCGCCGCCGGGTACGATCTACACCTGCCCGATGCATCCGCAGATCCGCCAGGAGGGACCGGGCTCCTGTCCGATCTGCGGCATGGCGCTGGAACCGGAAATGCCGTCCGCCGATGACGGCCCCAATGCCGAACTCGTGGACATGACACGGCGCTTGTGGGGCGGTCTGGCGCTGGCCGTTCCGGTCTTTCTCCTGGAGATGAGCGGGCATGTCCTGAACATGCACTGGCTGTCGCAGCAGACATCGAACTGGGTGCAGCTCGTGCTCGCGACGCCGGTGGTGCTTTGGGCTGGCTGGCCGTTCTTCGAGCGGGGCTGGCAATCGCTCGTCACGCGCAATCTCAACATGTTCACGTTGATCGCGTTGGGCACCGGCGTGGCATGGGTCTACAGCGTCATCGCCACCGTTGCGCCGCAGCTCTTCCCGCCGGCTTTCCGCAATCACGATGGTTCCGTCGCCATCTATTTCGAGGCCGCGGCCGTGATCACCGTTCTTGTCTTGCTTGGACAGGTGCTGGAGCTGCGGGCGCGGGAACAGACCGGCGGCGCCATCCGCGCCCTGCTCGGTCTTGCCCCCAAGACTGCGCGCCGGATCGGCGCCGACGACAGCGAGGAAGATATCGATCTCGAACAGGTGGCTGTCGGCGACCGCTTGCGTGTTCGTCCCGGCGAGAAAGTGCCGGTCGATGGCGAACTCGTCGAAGGCCGCAGTTCTGTCGATGAATCCATGGTCACGGGCGAATCCATGCCGGTGACGAAGAGCGTCGGCGCCAAGCTGATCGGCGGAACCATGAACCAGACCGGCGGTTTTGTGATGCGTGCCGACAAGGTCGGCCGCGACACCATGCTGGCGCAGATCGTTCAGATGGTCGCCAATGCGCAGCGCAGCCGGGCACCGATCCAGCGTCTCGCGGATCAGGTTTCCGGCTGGTTCGTGCCTCTCGTCATCGCGGCCGCCTTGATCGCCTTTGCTATCTGGGCTGTCTGGGGGCCGGAGCCACGTCTGACATTCGGTCTCATTGCCGCGGTATCCGTGCTGATCATTGCATGCCCCTGTGCCCTGGGCCTGGCGACGCCGATGTCGATCATGGTGGGGGTCGGTCGCGGCGCGCAGTCGGGCGTGCTCATCAAGAACGCCGAAGCGCTGGAGCGCTTCGAGAAGATCGATACGCTGGTGGTCGACAAGACCGGCACTCTCACCGAAGGCAAGCCGCGGGTGACGGCGGTCGTTTCGCAAGAAGGTATTGGTGAAGACGAACTGTTGCGCCTGGCCGCCAGCCTGGAGCGCGGCAGCGAACATCCGCTTGCCGCGGCGATCGTCGCGGCCGCACAGGAGAAAGGGCTTGATCTATCCACAGCGCAGGACTTCGATTCGCCCGTCGGCAAAGGAGTCACGGGAACGATCGACGGCAAACGCATGGCCATCGGCAACCGGCGCTATCTGGCGGAGATCGGCGTCGATACGACGGCGCTGGAGCAAAAGGCCGAGGCGCTGCGCCTGGATGGCGCAACGGCCGTCTTCGTGACGATCGATGGATCGGTGGCGGGCCTCATCGGTATCGCCGATCCGGTCAAGGCGACCACGCCCGCAGCGGTGCAGGCCCTGCGTGCCGATGGTGTCCGCGTCGTCATGCTGACGGGAGACAACCGCACGACCGCGCAAGCCGTCGCAAAGCGTCTGGGGATTACCGAGATCGAGGCGGAAATCCTGCCTGAGGACAAAAGCAGGATCGTTGAAAAGCTGCGTGGCGAAGGCCGTGTGGTCGCGATGGCGGGCGATGGCGTCAATGATGCGCCGGCGCTGGCTGCGGCCGATGTCGGCATTGCCATGGGGACCGGCACCGATGTCGCCATTGAAAGCGCCGGCGTGACTTTGCTCAAGGGTGACCTTCAGGGCATCGTCCGGGCACGGCGTCTGTCGGCTGCGACCATGAGCAATATCCGGCAGAACCTGTTCTTCGCCTTCATCTACAATGCGGCGGGCGTGCCGATTGCCGCGGGCGTGCTTTATCCGGTCTTCGGCCTCTTGCTGTCACCCATTATCGCGGCTGCGGCGATGGCCTTGTCGTCGGTCAGCGTCATTGCAAATTCACTGCGGCTGAGGGCGGCGCGCATAGATTGAACGGAGAGACGGCGTAGCCGGATGAAGGCTACGCCGTTTGTATTTTATGCCGCGGCCTTCTTGGCCGTGGAGGGAACGGACGCAATCGTCTTCAGGATCTGCGAGGCGATGGCGTAGGGGTCCCCCTGGGAATTCGGCCGGCGGTCTTCCAGATAGCCCTTGTAGTCGTTGTTGACGAAGCTGTGGGGCACGCGAATGGAAGCGCCGCGATCCGCGATACCATAGCTGAACTGATGGATCGACGCGGTCTCGTGCTTGCCGGTGAGGCGCATGTGATTGTCGGGTCCATAGACAGCGATGTGGTCGTCCTTGGCGGACGCGAAGGCGGCCATCAGCGCTTCGAAATAGTCCTTGCCGCCGGTCTCCCGCATATAGGCCGTCGAGAAATTGGCGTGCATGCCCGAGCCGTTCCAGTCGGTATCACCGAGCGGCTTGCAGTGGAATTCGATATCGATGCCGTATTTTTCGGTCAGGCGCTGCAGCAGGTAGCGGGCCATCCACATTTCATCGGCGGCGCGCTTGGAGCCTTTGCCGAAGATCTGGAATTCCCACTGGCCTTTGGCCACTTCGGCGTTGATGCCTTCATGGTTGATGCCGGCGGCCAGACACAGGTCGAGATGTTCCTCGACGATCTGGCGGGCGACCGAGCCGACGTTCTTGTAGCCGACGCCTGTGTAATAGGGGCCTTGCGGCGCGGGATAGCCGGCTGCGGGAAAGCCGAGCGGCCGGCCGTCCTGGTAGAAGAAATACTCCTGCTCGAAGCCGAACCAGGCGCCGGTGTCGTCAAGAATGGTAGCGCGCTTGTTGGTGACATGCGGCGTGACACCGTCCGGCATCATGACTTCGCAGAGAACGAGCACGCCGTTGGTGCGGGCGGCATCCGGGAAAACGCGGATGGGCTTCAGCACGCAATCGGAGCTACTGCCCTCCGCCTGCATCGTCGAGCTTCCGTCAAAACCCCAAAGCGGCAGTTGTTCCAGGGACGGAAAACTGTCGAACTCCTTGATCTGCGTCTTACCGCGCAGGTTTGGCACCGGCGTATAGCCGTCGAGCCAGATGTACTCGAGTTTATACTTAGTCATTGAGACCCCTTACGATTCATCGCGTCTGCGCAGGCTCCGGTCTGCGCCGTGATGGCCCCGCAGATAAAGCATTTGTTATGCCAATTGCTTCGCTGTTGCCATCGGCCGGGCGAGAAAATGCTGCTTAAAATGGCATAAGTATTCATGCTCATAATGTCAGCATTCATCGATTATTTGAAAGCATAACGAGAAAAGCGCGGGCAACTATGTTATAAGACTTGCGCTGTCGCCCTGTTCGATGCGCGAAAGGGGAATTTACGTGAGCCATCAATTTCGGACTGGTACTGCCAAAATCTATCAATTTCCGCGGAAAATTGCGGGGAATGCTGACCGGAATCGCCGAATCGAGAAGCCTGAAAGCGATCTGCAGGCGCGACGCGTCGTCATTATCGAATCTGGCAGCGGCTGGTATCACGACGCCGCGATCCAGGCCGAGCGGCCGCGCAACCGATAGTGAGCAAGTATTCAAAATATTGTGCGGTGCAATTTTAAATAATGTGCAGCGCACTTGGCAATGTCAGCTGCGCTAATCTTGTGCGTTATCCAAAGATCGACCAGCCCATGCGTTTGGTGAGATGCTCGAGGGCGATGCGGCCGAGGTGAGAATTGCCGGACTTGTCGAGGCCGGGCGACCAGACCGCGATCGAGGCCTTCCCGGGCGCAACCACCAGAATGCCGCCACCAACGCCGCTTTTGCCAGGCAAGCCCACCCGATAGGCGAACTCTCCGGAGCCATCATAATGGCCGCAGGTCAGCATCAGCGCGTTGATGCGGCGCGCCCGTTCGGCCGAGACCACCGACAGGCCGGTCGATGGATTGCGGCCGCCGTGGGCGAGATAGCGTCCGGCCGTGGCGAGCTGCCGGCATGACATGGCAATCGCGCAGTGATGGAAGTAGACGCCGAGCACATAATCGACCTGGCTTTCGATCACGCCGAAGGATTTCATGTAATTGGCCAGCGCCGTGTTGAGAAATCCGGTTCGTTTCTCGGAAGCAGCGACCGCCTCATCAATGGCAATCGAGGGGTCATTGGTCAGAAATTGCATGAACCTCAGGATATCCCCCAGTGCCTCGCGGGGCTGGTGGCCGGATACGATGACGTCGGTGACGGCGATCGCGCCGGCGTTGATGAACGGATTGCGCGGCACGCCTCGTTCGCGCTCAAGCTGAACGATGGAATTGAACGGATTGCCCGAGGGCTCGCGGCCGACGCGTCGCCACAGGCGATCGCCGATCATGCCCAGGGCGAGGGTGAGCGTGAACACCTTCGAAATGCTCTGAATGGAAAAGGGCGTGTCGCTATCGCCGCCCGTGGCGACATTGCCCTCGGCATCGATGACAGCAATGCCGAAGGCCTGGGCATCCACATTGGCCAGCTCGGGAATATATCTGGCCACCTCGCCCCGGTCTGGCCGCTGCCGCATCTCGTCAGCAATTTCCTTGACGACAAAGTCCAGATCGTGAGCGGCGTTTGTCATTGAAGCTCCGTGCGGCAAGTCCACAGGCCGGTCCGCGAGGTTCAGCCTCGTGGAAGGCGGAAAGTCTTGCAACAACGATGCCTGTTTGAGCCTGATTGGTCGAGAGCCCGCTGCTGAGGCAGGGGCTTTTAGCCGAGGAATTGCGGCCGCAGAACCTGTCAGGTCTTGACGATGGTTGCGATCCAGTCGGCAAATGCTTCGGCAAATTTCGTCAGAAACTGGCGCGTGCCGTCATTGGTCATCTTCCCGCTGGCATCGAACAATTTGTCGGCGCCGCCGAGATAGGCCTCGGGCTGCTGCATGACAGGAACATTGAGAAAGACCAGTGATTGACGCAGGTGATGATTGGCGCCAAAGCCGCCGATCGCGCCGGGAGAGGCGCTGACAACCGCGCCAGGTTTGCCGTTCCAGACATTCTGGCCATAGGGTCGCGAGGCAATGTCCAGCGCATTCTTCATGGCAGCAGGCACGGAACGATTGTGTTCAGGCGTGACGAACAGAACGGCGTCCGCAGCCTTGATGTCCTGACGCAGAGTGACCCAGGCCTGCGGTGGAGTGGAATCATCATCCTGATTGTAGATGGGAAGATGGCCAATTTCGACGATGCTGAGTTTGAGCGACTTGGGGGCCACTTCGATGAGCGTATTGGCCACTTTTCGATTGATGGACTCCTTGCGCAGGCTGCCGACGAGAACTGCGACATTGTGAATGGCGGCCATGATCTATCTCCTGCGATCAACTGGGCTCGGGGTGGTCTCCGGCCTGCGTAAATATACGCCATGATCGGAAGAGTGACTGAAGATTTTTACAAGTCCAACTCAATCCGCCGGTTATTCTTCTCGTCTGAAAATACGCACCATGGCGCAGGCAAGCATATAGCCAGCCATCAGTGCTCCCAGTAGGAGAAGAATGAACGTGGCTGCGAATCCCATGCTGGGTGTCGCTATGACCAGCAATTCGGTGGCAATGATCGAGATGCCGACCAATGTGGCTGCTGCGAAAATGCCTGGACCTATTCGCAACGGCTTTTGTGAATCTTGCTGGTCCTTGCGATGAGCTTCGAGCTGGCGCCGGAAGTCTGAAGTCGGCCGCTCACGTTTCAGGTTGGTCAGTGACATAGGCTAATCCATGTTCTCGACCCCGCCGGCGCACAGCACCAACCCGGCCTCCTCGTGGACCTGACTTGCCGGCGGATAATTCGACAAGCACGGGATGGTTCCCTTAAAAATAGTCGCAGGACGATTTGTGGTTAAACCGCGGTCTCAAGGGAGTGGATGCCCAGACATAATGCTGATTTAATAGTCTGATTTTTGAGGATTTAAGCCGAGCACAGTCGCAAGAGGAGCCGGGCGGTTCACCGCCAATGCGTGGCAATCGTTGCGGTCGAGACGGTCTCGATCTGTTCGCCGTAACGGTTTCGATAAAGCGTCAATAGGGCGTCGTGCGTTTCGTCGGTCGAACTGCACAGCGCGTCCGTCGCCAGGACGACGCGATAGCCGCGGTCGACGGCGCCCAGCACTGCCGCGAGAACGCAGACATCCGTTTCGGCGCCGCTGAGGATCAGTGTGTCGATGCCCCGGCGCCTCAAAGCGAGGTGCAGGCCGGTGCCGTACCAGGGCGAGTAGACATGTTTGTCGACGGCCTCAGCCGGCGGCAGGAAGCGGGCCAATTCCGGAACCAGTTCGATCATGTCCGGATGCAGATGTTCGAGGGTCATCGACGGCCAGCGTTCATAATAGCGTCTCCACGCGCCGGGGCTGTCCTGCGGGCGCTTTGGCGGAATGAACCGCGTGAATATCGTGCGATCCGGATGGGTCGATACAAGCGCCAGCACATTCGGCAAGATCGCCTCCATCCACGGCGTCCGCCATTGCGTGTCTTCTGCGAACATTCTTTGCATGTCGATGCACAGATGCGCGCAGGTGGAGGTCAGTTCTCCGAACCGCAGAGCGTCAGCCTTTTCCATCATCCGCGCTCCAACCCGATGTTGGCTATGACCATCGTTATCGCTGCCAGGGCGGTGGCGGCCATTGCCAGCCAGCCGAACACGCGCGTGACGGCGCCGATCGTGAAACGTCCCATCTGGTCGCGGCGACCGGCGACATACATCATGCCCACCATGATGGGGACGGCGGCGAAGCCGTTGATGACTGCGCTCCATAACAGGGCCTGGATCGGATCGAGACTGGAACAGGCGATGACGATGCCGGCGAGGGTCGAAGCGGTGATGATGCCGTAGAAGCCGATCGCCTTCCATGGCTTGTTTTCCAGGCCGCATTTCCAGCCTTCCGTTTCACCGATGGCATAGGCGGCCGATCCGGCAAGGACCGGAATGGCCAGCAGGCCGGTGCCGACGATGCCGAGGGAAAAAAGCAGAAAGGCGAAATTCCCGGCGATCGGGCGTAGCGCTTCCGCCGCATCTGCCGCCGTCCCGATTTCGGTCTTGCCCGCGGCATGGAGCGTTGCCGCGGTACTGACCATGATGGCGACGGCGACAACGTTGGAAACGGCCATGCCGAAGAACGTATCTATCTTGATGCGCCGCAATTGCGGGCCGGCCTGATCGGGCGCGCGCAGCAGCGGCTTGGCAGCTCTGTGACCGTGGATCTCCTCGACCTCCTGGGCGCTCTGCCAGAAGAACATGTAGGGGCTGATCGTCGTGCCGATGATGGCGACGATGAGGGTGAAGCTGGCGGCGTTCAGAGGGAAATTCGGCCAGACGAATCCTGATGCGGCTGCCTTCCAGTCAATCGGGACGACGAAGAGGACGGCGACGTAACTGAGCAGAACAAGTGTCAGCCATTTGAGATAACGGGCGTAGCTGGAATAGGGCACGAAGACCTGCAGCAGCAGCGAGACGATCGCGAACACGACGGTATAGATCTGTTGCCAGCCACCGAGTACGAGTTGCGCGGCCGCTCCCATCGCGGCAAGGTCGGCGCCGATGTTGATCGTATTGGCGACGAACAGCATTGCGACAAGCGCGAAGACCACCGGGCGCGGAAGGGCCTGTTTGAGGTTCTGCGCCAGGCCGCATCCGGTCACCCGTCCGATCTCGGCGCTGACCAGTTGCACCGCCGTCATCAACGGATAGGTCAACAGCATCGTCCAGAGCATGCCGAAGCCGAACTGGGCGCCTGCCTGTGAATAGGTCGCTATGCCGCTGGGGTCATCGTCGGCCGCGCCCGTGATCAGCCCCGGGCCGAGTTCGTCGATGAAAGACGACGCTCGCGCGGCATTGGACTGGTCGGGCAAGGGGGTCGATGGAATGGACATTCTGATTCGCGCGATTGGCTCTGGCCTGACAACGCGGCGGAAGCGTATTCGGTCAGCCCGAAAGCGCCTGAATTGAAAATATTTTCCGTCGTCACCGGGGCCCGGCTGAACCAAGCCGGGGCAGGAGCGTTGAATCAGCGTCGTTCACACTTGATGGAGGCGCTGCATGGCTATGGCCGTGAGACTCTACGATAGTTTCGAGGCGGCAGGCGTCGCGGTCCGCAATCTTGAGGCGGCGGGGATACCGCCTGAGGACATCAGCCTGATCGCCGATAATTCCGATGATTGGTACCGGGACGATGCCGGGCGGGTCGATGACCGTCCTGAAGGCGCATCCGCCGGGGCCGGCGTTGGTGCGGCGGTCGGCGGTGGAGCCGGATTGCTTGCTGGCCTGGGCGTGTTGACCATCCCGGGCATTGGTCCGGTTGTTGGCGTCGGCTGGCTGGCTGCGACCGCGGCAGGCGCCGTTGCCGGCGCGGCAACGGGCGGCATCATCGGTTCCCTGCTTGGTGCCGACGTTACCGAGGCAAATGCGCGCCTCTACGAGGATGGCGTTCGCAAGGGTGGCTCGCTGGTGTCCGTCCGCACAAGCGCCGTCAATACGGCTGAACTCGAAGGCATTCTTGATCGCTCTGCGCAATCCATTTGATTGATCTCGATATTCGGCCCACAATAATTTCTGTCTGCAGTGAACCCTAAGCGGAAGACACCATGGCGCGACGTCCCTATTGGAAGGGTTCCCTCAAACTGTCACTGGTCACGTGTCAGGTGGCGCTGTACCCGGCGACCACGGCGGCGGAGAAGACGCACTTTCATCAGATCAATACCCAGACCAAGCACCGGCTACGTCAGCAGATGGTCGATGAAGCCACAGGCCGTGTCGTCGACAAGCAGCACAAGGGGCGGGGCTACGAGGTCTCCAAAGGGAAGTATGTCGAGATTGGCGAAGAAGATCTCGACGCGATCAGGGTCGAGAGCACGAAGATCATCGATCTGGATAGTTTCGTGCCCAATGAGGAGATCGATGATCGCTATCGTGATCGCTCCTATTACATCGCGCCCGACGGCAAAGTGGGCGCCGACGCATTTGCCGTCATCCGCGATGCGATGAAGGACAAGGGGCGGGCAGCACTCGGGCGGATCGTGATGACAAACCGCGAGCATGTCATCGCCATCGAGCCTTACGGCTCGCTGCTCATCGGCACCGTTCTGCGCTATCCTTATGAAGTCCGTGAAGCCGATGACGTCGTAGGAACAGTGCGGACGCCGAAAACGACAAAGGATATGGTGCAACTGGCCGAGCATATCCTGGAGAGCAAGGCGGCCAAATTCGATCCGTCCAAGTTCAAGGATCGTTACGAGACGGCGCTGCGGGCGCTGGTGAAACGCAAGGCGGCAGGAAAAACGATTTCCGCCCCTGAGGAAAAGACGGAAGAGCGGGGAAATGTCATCGACCTTATGGAGGCCTTGCAACGGAGTGTCGGTCGCCGTGCAAGCAATGATCATAAGCCCAAGCGCGCGGCCAGAAAGACAGCCAAAGGCAAGGCGCGTAAAGCTCCGGCGCGCAAACGCAAGGCTGCCTGATGGCAAAGAAGCTCTCCACCTATCATGCCAAGCGTGATTTTTCGAAGACGGCCGAGCCGAAAGGCGCCGAACGCACGGTCGCTTCAAAGGCCGCCCGTTTTGTCATCCAGAAACACGCGGCGACGCGACTGCACTATGATTTGCGTCTTGAACTCGATGGCGTTTTCAAATCATGGGCGGTGACGCGCGGTCCTTCGCTCGATCCCAAGGACAAGCGGCTTGCGGTGGAGGTCGAAGATCATCCGCTCGACTATGGCGATTTCGAAGGAACGATCCCCGCCGGTGAATATGGCGGCGGCACCGTGCAGATATGGGATCGCGGTTACTGGCTTTCAGAACATCCGCACAAGGAATTGGAAAAGGGCGATCTGAAATTCGCGCTCGCCGGTGAAAAGCTGCACGGTAGCTGGGCGCTGGTGCGGATGAAGAGCGACCGCTACGGCAGCAAACGAACCAACTGGCTGCTGATCAAGCATCGCGACGAGTACTCTGTTGATGGCGAAGGCGACGCCGTGCTGGATGACGATCGCTCGGCCGCCTCGGGGCGCAAGATGGAAGCGATCACCGCCGGGCGAGGCAAGCCGCCAACGCCGTTCATGACCAGGAAGGGGCCGACCGCCGACGCAATCTGGCATTCGAAGGAGACTGAGGCCGAGGACAAGGCGGCGCCGGAATCTCCGCGCAAAACGAAAGCGCGGACGGCAAAGTCCAGAGCGGCCGCGCCGGAGGCACGCAAGTCGTCAGGACTCGCCAAGGTCAGAAAAGCCGTCATGCCCGACATGATTGCGCCGCAGCTTTGCAAGCCCGTCGAACATCCGCCGGCCGGCGCAAGGTGGGGACACGAAATCAAGCTCGACGGCTATCGCATCATCATTCGTGTCGAGAAGGGCCGTGTGAAGCTGCTGACGCGCAAGGGCCTCGACTGGGCCGGCCGTTTTCCTGAAATCGCGAAGGCGGTGTCGAAATTGCCGGATTGCATGATCGACGGCGAGATCGCGGCGCTTGATTCGAAGGGCCGCACGGATTTCTCCGCCCTGCAGGCGGCGCTCTCGGACCAAAAAACCGGCGACCTGATTTTCTTCGCTTTCGATCTTCTGTTCGAAGCGGGGGAAGACCTGCGGAAACTGCCGCTGGTCGAGCGCAAGCAGCGTCTTGAACGCCTGATCGGCGATCATGACAGCGGCATCCTGCGCTATGTGGAGCATCTCACCTCGGCGGGCGACGAGGTCTGGCGCACGGCATGTCAGCTCGAGCTCGAGGGAATCGTCTCAAAACGTCTCGACTCCGTCTATCATTCCGAGCGCAGCGATGTGTGGCGCAAATCGAAGTGCCGCGTCGGCCATGAGGTCGTGCTCGGCGGCTGGACATCGAACACCGGCACGGATTTCCGTTCCCTGCTCGCGGGCGTCTTTCGCGACGGCAAGCTCGCTTATATCGGCCGGATCGGCACGGGTTACGGGCAGGCTGTCGTGCGCCAGCTCTTGCCGAAGCTGAAGAAAGCCGCTGGCAAAAAAAGTCCGTTTGCCGGTGCGAACGCGCCGAAGGGCGGCGCCAACATTCATTGGCTGAGGCCGGAACTGGTTGCCGAGATTGAATTCGCCGGCTGGACCGGCGATGGCCATATCCGTCAGGCGGCCTTCAAGGGCTTGCGTGAAGACAAGCCGGCGCGGGAAATCGAGGCGGAAGTTCCAGCGCCGGCGGAGGACATGCCGATGGTCGAACCAAAGCCCATCACCAGCACCAGGACCAGAACCAAGAGCAAAACAGCAAAGCCTTCGACGCCCGCCCGTCGTCAGGCTGCGGCCCGTGACGGTGACACAACCGTCATGGGCGTGGACATTTCCAAGCCTGGCAAAGAGCTGTGGCCGGCTGAAAGTGACAGCGAAGCGGTGACGAAGCTCGATCTGGCGCGTTATTTCGAAGCGATCGGTGACTGGATCATGCCGCATATCGTCGGCCGGCCGTGTTCCGTCGTGCGCATGCCCGATGGAATTGGCGGCGAGAGTTTCTTCCAGCGACATGCCATGCGCGGCATGTCCGATCTCCTCGACGTGATGGACGTTGCCGATGACCGCCAGCCTTACATCGTTGTAAATCATCACGAGGGACTGGCGGCGCTGGCGCAGATCGCCGCGCTCGAACTGCATCCGTGGAATTGCGTGCCGGATAACCCGGATCGGCCAGGTCGGCTTGTGTTCGATATCGATCCGGGGCCGGATGTCGATTTTGATGTGGTCGTCGCGACCGCCAAAGAGCTGAAAGAGCGGCTTTCAGCGCTGGGTCTGGAAAGCTTCTGCAAGACGACGGGCGGCAAGGGATTGCATGTTGTGGCGCCATTTATCGAGACGGCGAAGGCGGCAACGGATTGGGCGACGGCAAAGGATTTTGCACACGCGCTTTGTCTTGCGATGGAGGCGGATTCGCCGGATCTTTATGTAGTCAATATGGCCAAGAGCAAGCGCAAAGGCCGCATCTTCCTCGATTACCTCCGCAATGACCATATGGCGACGGCCGTCGCACCCCTGTCGCCCCGCGCGCGCCCAGGCGCAACCGTCTCCATGCCATTGTCATGGACGCGTGTGCGTGCCGGGCTTGATCCGCATGACTTTACGATCCGCACGGCGCCATCGATGCTGAGAAAGTCGAAGCCGTGGAGCGATTATGACGACGCCCGCCGTTCGCTCGCCGACGCGATCAGGAAGCTGAAGCGGAAGCGTGGATGACCCGGCGCCGGTGTCTTTGCTGATTTGCGACGACAAAGATCTCGATCTTTGTCGTTGCATGGCCTTGAATCCGGTTACGCTATGCCGACCGAGCCGCCACGTCCGCGGCCGCGAACGATGCGGCCCTTTGCGAGCAGGAAAGAATGGGCTTTCCAATAACGCTCATCGCGCCATCCCAGTTGAGTGCGCAAGAATCCGTTGCCGACTGAAGACTTGAGTTTGCGCAGCGTTGAAAGAAAAACCTTGGCGTCGTCGTCAATGGAAGCGCGTGCCAATTTATCAAATCCTCCGATATGAAAGGTTGTTGTCGATCGTGACGTTTCACGATCAATCGTGATCGTTCATAGAGTCTGCGGAGTTACACATTCGTTAAATCGACCGAGCACCTGCAATGCTGCACATTGCTCGTGCGACATTTATTCGCAAAGAATGTGGCAATCTTTTGTGTCGCTCAAACGACAGAACCGCAAGACACGCGCGTATGAGATCGAGTCTTCGCAGCATAGGGGCGAATTAAACGGTATCACCTCCAACGCCCGCATCGCGGGCGGGAGGACTAAACGTGCGGAAAAAGACTAACAGTCTGCTGAAAAACCCCCTCGCCAAGCCGCCTGCTTGATGATTCACTTTAGTTGCCGTGAATCGCTGGAGGCAAGCATGCGTGGCAGGTTTGTGGATCAGGGCGGGTTGTTTTCATACGTG
>Ga0182744_1001097_pt1 | contig 24197 bp, 28 predicted proteins | sample eDN3rd30CKraftMG_FD_128525 | JGI IMG/M metagenome (GOLD analysis project Ga0182744, IMG submission 128525) | Enriched Miracle-Growth compost microbial communities from Emeryville, California, USA - eDNA 3rd pass 30_C Kraft MG (version 2) (version 2) ... | reverse complement strand
TTTATATATCATTGTGGCAATCATTTCTAGATGGGCAAATTCCTCTGTGCCAATATCCGTTAATAATCCAATAACTTTATCTGGGATGGAATATCTTTGATTTAAATACCGCAATGCTGCAGACAGTTCCCCATCAGCCCCGCCATATTGCTCCACTAAATATCTAGCTAGAGTTGGATTACAAGTACTTACACGGACCGGATATTGAAGCTTTTTTTCATATATCCACATCGATACAATTCCCTCCCTCAGTTTAGAAAAGTAGTTTTAGACTTGCCAAGGCCATGGAGGCTCATTCCAATTCCAAGGGTGTGCGGAGTAGCTGTTGCCAAACTGCTGAAGTGGACCAAATTGACTTTCAAATGCCTTTTTCAATGTTTTTCTTTCTTTTGCGTAATGGTTGAATTGCTTAATAGCTTCAAGGTCGTCTGGATGTGTGTCTAAATATAACGTTAATTCAACTAAGACAAAGTCAACTGCTTGCAGCTGTTCCATCATTTGATAATATTCAGGCGGGATTTGTTTCATCTAGGAATGCCCCCCTTAGCTTTCTCAAATGGGTTGTAGTAAGGGTCATAAAATGGTTTCCATAGAGTCCCTGCTCTTAGTGCTTCGAGTGGTGTGAATTGTGGAAGGTTTGGAGGCTGAAATCCAATATATAGATTCGGTGGAGTAGAGTACGTTTTTTCTAGTATAGGCTTACAGGGATCAAACGGACCAGCAATCGGACAATATGTTTTATAAAGTGTAAACATTGTCTCCCTCCCTTAATAAACATCATTAATAAATATGAGAATTTTCAAGATTCATGACATATTCTTGAAAAAAAGGATAATTACAGGTTTTGTTGAAGTATAATAGGGATAGGATATTTTCTTAGAGGTGATGGATAGTGTTTGTAAAAAATATGATGATTCCACAGCATGCGTGTGTGACGGTCCAGGAAGACTCAACATTGTCTGAAGCATTAGAACAGTTGGAAGCGAAACAAATTGATGGAGTGCCCGTTTTACAGGGAGAAAAGTATCTGGGGGTCGTAACACGATACAAAATATATGAAAGTTACTTCTTATCCGGAAAACAAAAGGACGATTTTTTAAAGAACTCCAAAGTAAAAGACATAGCTACACATCAAGAAAAGTACTTATTAGGTGAAGAAGTATTTGAAAAAACTCTTCTTGACTTAAAGGACTTCCCATTGCTTGCTGTAGTCAACTCTGAACGTAAATTTCTAGGAGTGGTTACGCGTTCCGATGTGCTTTCCACTTTTCAAAGCGCTTTTGGAGTAAATCGCCCAGGGGTTAGAATTGCCTTTACTTCTGTAGAAACAGAGGGCCGTATAGCACGATTATCAGAAATTGCACATCACTTCCATGAACATATTATATCTCTAGTAACGTTTGATGAGACTGATAAATTAGTTCGAAGAATTGTAATGAAGGTTGAAAAGAAAGATAATATTGATCGGTTCACAAAGAAACTTGAAGAACAAGGGTTCCGCATCTTAAGTATTCAGGAAGACTAATTCTACTTTACGGAAAGAAAAGAAATCCTTCTCATATAATGTATGGGAGGGATTTTTTTGCTGAGGATTACACTACGGTTAATACTTATTTTTTTGTGCTGCTATTTAGTAATTGAATGGTTTCCGATAACTTATCCCATTGATATTACTGAAATTTTAGTCGGACCTATTATTTACCCATTAGAATTTTTTGCTGCCACATTAGCTTTTTTCTTTTGTATATTTTTCAGTCTGCAGCTATTACAAGAGATTCATCGCCTTAGAATTAAGGTAGTGAAGAAGAAACACAGTAAACGTTAGTCCTGTTTGGTTTTAGACTCCTTTATGGTATGATTTTAGGTAAATATAAAGAATGGAAAAGGGGAAAGCATGGGTTATATTATCGTTTTGCTTCTGATTGCGGGAGCAGCTCTAATTTTGTATATGGTTAAAGAAGCGTTCAAAAATCAATTAGTGCATCATGAAATGACTTTTGAAGATTTTCCTAGCTCGTTTGGGTCTGTGTCGATATTTTTTATCTCCGATATTCACAAGCGTCTGATTTCAGATGAAATCATCAACAATGTTACCGGAAAAGCCGATATCATCGTGATTGGCGGAGATTTGACTGAGAAGGGTGTTCCGTTTGAACGTGTTAAGAAGAACCTCGAAAGATTAAAAAAAGCAGGACCGGTGTACTTTGTTTGGGGGAACAATGATTATGAAACGGACTATCGTAAATTAGATGCGATTCTTTTGGATTTTGGTGTAAAAGTATTAGCTAATACAGCAGCTACTTTTGAATCTGTGGACGGAGATAAATTATCACTACTTGGAGTAGATGACATTAATCAAGAGCGAGACAGACTAGACCTGGCATTATTAGACGCTGAGGAAAAGAGCTTTAAAATCTTAGTGAGTCATTACCCTAACATTACTGACAAAATATTACCTGAACATAAAATAAGGTTAGTGTTAAGTGGTCATACTCACGGAGGGCAAATACATATTTTGGGTTACAGTCCATTTGAGGCAGGAAAGGTAGAAAAATTAGAAAATACCACTTTATTAATTAGTAACGGTTATGGTACAACAGGAGTTCCTCTAAGATTAGGCGCACCTGCACAATGTCATTTAATTACGATTAAAAACGGGCAGCAGTAATTTTTTTAAGAATGGGCTTGGAATTATCGGGGGAATTAGGATGGCAGACCAAGTAGGTAAGTATAATATTAAAGCTGCTGCATTAATGCTGGGGATTCAGCCGGGAACGCTAAGAGCATGGGAAAGACGTTATCAAATGATTGCTCCAGTAAGAAATGAAGCAGGTCACCGATTATATACAGATGAGCATATTAAGACTCTCAAGTGGTTAATAAAAAAAGTGGATCAGGGATTTACCATTAGTCAAGCTATTTCATTAATGGGGCATAGTCAGATACAAATGGTATCTGAAGACTTAAACCTTAAACAAGGTAACCCATTAAGCAGTTTAACTGACTCATTGTATGATGCCCTAATCCACTTTGAAAATGAGAGGATCAATGAAATAATCAATTCAATGTTTAGTATCTTTACCATGGAAAAAGTAATTTTTGATATTTTTAGTCAGCTCCTGATAAAAATTGAAGATTCTTTTAACAGTGGGAAAATAAATAATGCACAAAGAAATTTTTCTACAACCTGCTTAAAAGCACGAATTACAACAATCATTCACAGCTTTCCTGTTAGTCAAAACCCCAACAAAGCAGTAAGTCTCACTTTCTCTCAAGGTGGTGAGGAATTGGGGCAGTTAATGATTTGCTTTTATTTAAGAAAGCGTGGAATAGAGGTAGTTAATATTGGTTCTTTTTATTCTAAGGGTGATCTTAAAGAAACACTGGAAATCATACATCCCGATATATGTATCATCTCTTGTGAAGATCAGAAAGACTTAAATGAAGCTCTTTCGCTTGTTGAACTGCTATCCTTAAATCATGATGAAATTATCATAGGTCTGGGTGGTGAAGCAATTTCAGCCTTGAAGTCGTCTGATAAGGAACGCTATTCAGCCTATATTTTCGGACAGACTGTGAATGAATGGGAATCTTGGCTGATGGAACGTATGGTATATTAGACAAAGCACCAACCAACTGTGTTGACATACACTAGGGATAAGAGTTATGTCACGGCAGGGGGCAAAAGAGCATGCGCTTAGAACGCTTAACAGTCAATAAGATTAAAATTTTTTTAACCTCTGATGATTTAATGGAAAGGGGACTTTCCAAAGATGATATTTGGAAAGATTCAATAAAATGGCATCAACTATTCCATGATATGCTTGAAGAAGCAAGCGTGGAATTTGATGTTGAGATACAAGGATCTGTGGCAGTTGAAATATTCTCCTTACAGGCCCAAGGAATGATTATGATCATTACGGTTGATGAAAATATTGAAGATGAAGAAGAAGAAATATTATTTGATGGTTTTGTAGAAATGCAAGTAAGGGTTGAAGGCTGTGAAAACCTGCTGTATCAATTCGAGAGTATAGAAGATATTATTGATCTTTCACACACGCTGACTTTTCTAAATGTTAGTGGCGGCAGGTTATATTCCTATAATGATCGTTATTACTTACTTATGAATAATATAGATTCCTCCATTGTAGAAAAAATTGCGGCATACTTATCAGAATATGGAAATCCTTCAATTTTAAGCACACATTTACTTGCGGAGTATGGAAATCAAATTATAGAAAATAATGCGGTGGAAACGATACGAAAATATTTTTGGTAGATATTTATATCTTGAGACAAAGGAGTCCACCGCTCCTTTTTTGTTTTGTCTTGAATCTCATCATACCTTATTAAAGGAATGATAGCGGTTACAAAAAAGGTACATTGAAAATAGGGAAAAGTGTATTTTTCATCTTGCATAAATCCATTAGTCGTGTATACTTGTGTCTGAAAGCGACAACAATTGTTAAAGTATTTCTAGGAGGTTTACAGATGGTAGCCGAAAAAAGTAATGAAAAAACTAATCAAGAGACTGAAAATAATGTGTTAACATCAACACAGACAGTAATACATAAAGCTCTTGAAAAGTTAGGTTATCCTGAAGAAGTATATGAGCTCTTAAAAGAGCCGTTACGGATGATGACCGTGAAAATTCCAATTAGAATGGATGACGGTTCAATAAAAATATTTACTGGCTATCGTGCACAGCATAACGACGCTGTCGGTCCAACTAAGGGTGGGATTAGGTTTCATCCCAATGTATCAGAGACTGAAGTAAAAGCCCTTTCGATTTGGATGAGTTTAAAATGTGGTATTGTTGATCTTCCATATGGCGGTGGAAAAGGCGGTATCATCTGTGATCCACGTGACATGTCATTTAGAGAGTTAGAGAGATTAAGTCGTGGATATGTACGTGCAATAAGTCAAATTGTTGGACCAACAAAAGACATACCGGCGCCAGATGTTTTTACCAATTCTCAAATTATGGCTTGGATGATGGACGAGTATAGTCGTATAGATGAATTTAATTCTCCAGGCTTTATTACAGGCAAGCCTTTAGTTCTAGGCGGCTCTCATGGCCGTGAATCCGCAACTGCAAAAGGTGTAACCATTTGTATACGAGAAGCGGCAAAGAAGAAAGGAATTGAAATTGAGGGTGCCAGAGTTGTTGTCCAAGGATTTGGTAATGCAGGAAGCTATTTATCTAAATTCATGCATGACGCAGGAGCGAAGGTAGTAGGTATTTCTGACGCATACGGTGCTTTATACGATCCAGATGGACTTGATATTGATTATCTTTTGGATCGCCGTGATAGTTTCGGAACTGTGACAAAATTATTTAATAACACAATTTCGAACAAGGAACTCCTAGAGCTGGATTGTGATATTCTCGTTCCAGCAGCAATAGAAAATCAGATTACCGCTGAAAACGCTCATAATATTCGTGCAAGCATTGTGGTTGAAGCTGCTAACGGACCAACAACACTTGAGGCAACTGAGATCTTGACAGAACGTGGAATTTTACTAGTACCAGATGTTCTAGCATCGGCTGGAGGAGTAACGGTTTCCTACTTTGAATGGGTTCAAAACAACCAAGGCTATTATTGGTCTGAAGAAGAGGTTGAAGAAAAGCTAGAAAAAGTAATGGTAAAATCATTTAATAATATTTATGATACAGCGCAAACTCGACGTGTAGATATGCGTTTATCCGCCTATATGGTCGGTGTTAGAAAAATGGCTGAGGCCAGCCGGTTCAGAGGTTGGATTTAAAAGCATTACTATTGACCAGCTCCAGGCGCCATCGGCTCGAGGTCAGAATCCAATCCGGCTGGAAGGTTAAAGAACAACCTTCCAGCCGGCTCGTCTTCTGCTTGTCGCCGATAAACGGGCGCCTTGCGCTTTTCTTCTTGAAACATTATGGAAAAACTCCTATCATTGTCAGGTAGGAGTTTTTTTGTGGAGTCTGTTTTTGTGATTCCATATGTGAATAAATATTTTTGCCATGAGAAAAGAGTCTTTGTGGAATAATATATTGAGGTGATCAATTTGCAACTAGAAGATATTATTATTGTCGGAGGGGGACCATGTGGTTTAGCAGCAGCTATTGCTTTTAAAGAAATTGGACTAAACCCTCTCATTATTGAAAAAGGGAATGTAGTGAATGCTATCTATCATTACCCTACTCATCAAACATTTTTTAGTACAAGTGAAAAGCTAGAAATCGGTGATGTCCCTTTCATTACTGAAAGCTATAAACCAAAAAGAAATCAAGCACTTGTTTATTATCGAGATGTTGTTAAGCGGAAAGATCTGCGTGTTAATTCTTTTGAAAAAGTATCAAAGGTTCAAAAAGAAGGAAAAGGGTTTCAAGTAGTTACAAATAGACAGGTATATGAGACTCAGTTTGTTGTGGTAGCCACAGGATACTATGATCACCCAAATTATATGAATGTCCCCGGGGAAGATCTAGATAAGGTGTCTCATTATTTTAAAGAAGCACACCCTTATTTTGATAAAGACGTTTGTGTAATCGGTGGAAAAAATTCCAGTGTTGACGCAGCTCTTGAACTAGTTAAAGCTGGTGCACGAGTAACAGTATTATACCGTGGAAAAGAATATTCAACGAGCATAAAGCCTTGGATTCTCCCTGAATTTGAGGCATTAGTACGAAATGGTACTATTACAATGGAATTTAATTCCTGTATTATGGAGATAACCAATGATCAAGTAAGATATAAAAAAGATGGAGTAGAGAAGAGCATATATAATGATTTCGTTTTTGCAATGACTGGGTATCGACCTGATCACAAATTTTTGAAGGATATGGGAGTAATCATTGACGAAGAAACTGGAAGACCACTTTTTAATTCAGACACGATGGAGACGAATATAGAAGGAATATATATTGCAGGTGTGATTGCCGCAGGTAACAATGCAAACGAGATATTTATAGAAAACGGCAGGTTCCATGGTGGTCTTATTGCTAATTCAATTAATGACAAACTTGTAAAAGGGTGAATTTAATCTTATGAAAAAGGTTGTATTGCTAACAACAGGCGGAACAATCGCCAGTAAACCTAATAAGGATTCAGGTAAATTAGCATCCGGGGAATTAACAGGAGAAGAACTTGCTGCCATGTGTAATTTACCGAGTGATATTGAAGTCATTGTTGAATCCGTATTTCAAAAGGCGAGTATACATATTACGTTTGAAGATTTAGTGTTCTTGAAAGACAAAATTAAACAATATTTTGAGGACGATAGTGTTTCTGGAGTGGTGGTAACCCATGGAACAGACACTCTTGAGGAAACAGCCTATTTTCTTGACCTAACTATTTTAGATCAACGGCCGGTGGTAATAACAGGGTCGCAGCGTTCTCCTGAAGATGTTGGAAGCGATGTTTACATAAACCTGAGACATGCTATTTATTCTGCTTGTTCAGAGGATTTACTAAATGCGGGGGCTGTTGTTGTGTTCAATGAACGAATCTTTGCCGCCCGATATGTAAAAAAAGAACACGCCTCCAATATACAGGGATTTAACGTATTTGGATTCGGTTATCTTGGAATTATCGATAATGATGTCGTTCATATTTTCCAAAAGCCGATAAAACGTGAATTTTTTGCGATTAAGTCGCCAATCCCTCAAGTTGAAATAGTAAAATGTTATATCGGTGCTGATGGGAAATTTATTAAGGCTGCGAGGGAATCCGGTGTTAAAGGAATCATCCTTGAAGGTGTTGGACGTGGCCAAGTTGCACCTAATATGATGGAAGAAATAGAAAAGTCCCTTTCTGAAGGAATTGTTCTGGTGATTACAACGAGTGCGGAAGAAGGTTCTGTGTATACTACATATGATTATAAAGGCAGTGCCTATGACTTATTTCAGAAGGGCGTAATTCTAGGAAGTGATAATGATTCTAAAAAGGCTAGAATTAAATTAGCAGTTGCACTTGCCAGCGGACTTGAAAAAATAAATTTTTAATTAATCAATTTCTAAAAGGAAATAATCTTTCATTTAATTAATATCAATATCATGTTAGGATAAAGTATACGAATTGATTTGAAATGAGGATTATCCATGCTGGGAATATTATCAGCCGGCATCGCCCCGGGATTGGCATTGCTGAGCTATTTTTATTTAAAAGATGAATATGAGTCCGAACCAATATCCGTAGTCATGAGGACATTCATGTACGGTGCTCTTCTTGTGTTTCCAATCATGTTTATTCAGCATGTGCTCCATACAGAAAATATCATTAAATCGGGATTTATTGATGCATTCCTTTCCTCTAGTTTGCTTGAAGAGTTTTTTAAATGGTTTATCCTGTTCTACGCAATTTACCAGCATGTTGAATTGGATGAACCTTTTGATGGAATTGTATATGGTGTGGCTGTTTCGCTTGGTTTTGCCACAGTGGAAAATATATTTTACTTGATTGCTAATGGGATCGAACATGCAATGGCAAGGGCATTGCTTCCTGTCTCCAGTCATGCGCTTTTCGGAGTCATTATGGGATTTTACTTAGGAAAAGCTAAATTTACGGAAGGAAAAAAACAAAAGTGGGTATTTGCATCACTACTTTTGCCTTTTATCCTTCATGGCTCTTATGATTATATTTTGATTTCGCAAGAAAACTGGATCTATATTATTTTACCTTTCATGATCTTCCTTTGGTGGTTTGGCTTAAGAAAGGTTAAAATGGCAAAAATACTAACGACAAATCATAAGAAAAAACAATATTCAACGCAAAATACCTTTCATTCATAGTAGAAATTCCCTTCATTCTAAATGAAGGGGATTTTTTTTGAATAAATTTCCCATTACAACAAAAAATAGGCTTACATCTAAAAAGATTTACAACTGGGGGTTACTTTACCATGAAGAAGATTGTTACGTTTATTTTACCAATTATAATCTCCCTTTGTATGGTGCCATTGACGTTTCTGGATGACAACAAGGCATTGGCATTCTCCAATCAGGTTGTTCAACAAGGTGCTGTTGGAGAAGATGTCATTGAGCTTCAATCTAGACTACAGTATTTGGGCTTTTACAATCGGAAAATCGATGGTGTGTTCGGATGGAGTACCTATTGGGCATTACGGAATTTTCAATATGAATTTGGATTGCCAATCGATGGACTTGCAGGTGCAGAAACAAAGGCAAAATTAGTCAAGGCTAGTAAATATGATAAAAATTTTGTAAAAGAACAAATCAATAAAGGAAATAAATTTACACATTACGGTGGAGTAGACAAAAAAAAGCAGAGTGCACCGCAACCAAAAGCACCAGCTAAGGCTCCTGCGAAGGCACCTGCACAAACACCTGCAAAAACGGGCAGTACAAAACAGGCAGCCCCAAAGCAGGCAGCCCCAAAGCAGGCAGCCCCAAAGCAGGCAGCACCACCAAAGCAAGCAGCACCACCAAAGCAAGCAGCACCAAAAGCACCAAATAAACCAACTGCGGCTAATACTCCAGGCGGTTTCTCAAGCAATGATATTCAATTAATGGCTAATGCTGTTTATGGTGAAGCCAGAGGTGAACCGTATACGGGTCAAGTAGCGGTTGCTGCTGTTATCTTGAACCGTGTTAATAGCGTATCTTTCCCTAACACTGTCTCAGGAGTTATTTTTGAGCCAGGTGCATTCACAGCTGTTGCGGATGGTCAAATTTGGCTGACTCCAAATGAACAAGCTAAAAAAGCAGTGCTAGATGCGATTAATGGCATTGATCCAACTGGGGAAGCTCTTTATTACTTTAACCCGGCTACTGCTACAAGTAAGTGGATATGGTCAAGACCACAAATTAAAAGAATTGGGAAACATATTTTTTGCGAATAGAGGGGTGAAATGAATGATTAGAGGAATAATCATAGGCGTTCTAGCAGTCGGTGTTGCAGGTACAGCATATTGGGGTTATCAAGAACATCGGGAGAAAAATGCCATATTAATAAATGCTGAAAATAATTATCAACGTGCATTTCATGATCTTACTTATGAGATGGACTTACTTCACGATAAGATTGGAACAACTCTAGCAATGAACTCAAGACAATCCTTGTCACCTTCATTAGTAGAGGTTTGGCGATTAACTTCGGAAGCACATAATGATGTTGGTCAACTGCCATTAACATTGCTCCCTTTCAATAAAACGGAGGAGTTTTTGGCTCAGATTGGAAAGTTTAGTTATCAAACGGCAGTGAGGGATTTAGATAAAGAACCATTATCAGATGAGGAATATGATACATTGAAGGTTTTATACAAACAATCCGGTGATATTCAAAATGAACTGCGAAAAGTACAGCATATGGTTTTGGAAAATAATCTCCGCTGGATGGATGTAGAGCTTGCCCTGGCATCAGGGAAGGAAACAACAGACAATACCATTATTGATGGATTTAAAACAGTTGAAAAAACAGTATCCGGCTATGATGAGAGTGATTTCGGACCAAGTTTTACAAACATGCAAAATAAGGATGAAAATTATAATAAAATTAAAGGAAAAAGGATTTCCGAAAAAGAAGCCATTAGCATAGCGAAAAAATATATGAAATTTGATGGGAATGCTGAAGTAAAAGTAACTGAGAACGGCAAGGGGTCTGACTTTGGTTTTTATAGTGTATCGATAAGAAACAAGAAAACGGGTCAAGAGGGCAGTATGGATATTACAAAAAAGGCCGGTTATCCAATATGGTTTATTAATTACAGAGAAGTGGATAAGCAGAAGATTAGTTTAAATGATGCTAATCTCAAAGCTGCTGCTTTCCTAAAGGAAAATGGATATAAAAATCTAGAATTGTTTGAGAGCATGCAATATGATAACACAGGTGTCTTTAATTTCGTTACTAGTGAGAACAAAATTAGGATCTATCCTGAAGCTATCAAGGTAGAAGTGGCGCTGGATAATGGTAACATAATTGGTTTCTCGGCAGAGGAATATTTAAAATCCTTAAATGATAAAAGGAAAATTGAAAAACCCGTGTTAACGAGTGAACAAGCTCGGAAAAAAGTAAATCCTAGATTCAAAGTCATGGAAGAAAGACAAGCGATTATCGTTAATGATCTAAACAAAGAAGTGTTATGTTATGAATTCCTAGGAACTATAGATGATGACACATACAGAATCTTTATTAATGCAGCAGACGGTACAGAAGAGGAAGTAGAAAAGCTAAAGAATGCTGAGGAAGTTTACGACGAGGTTATTTAAGGATTCGGAATAAAACCATACCATCGCTCCAATAATAGTAGTAATTGTAATTATTTGGAGTGATGGTATGAAAGCAATAGAAAGAATATTAATAAAGGTAGTTATTATCCAATTTATCTTTCTATTTTTAGCCCAGTTTTTTCTACATCAGTTAGATATCTTTCCACAATTAGAACAGTTAACAAAATATGAAGGAGTAAATGAGAATACATTTACTGAAATATTACAAACCTTTAGCGGCAATTAAAAAAGCAGGAATCCTGCTTTTTTTTTATGATTAAAGTGGGAAAAGTAATAAGAAAATCCAGATAAAAATGTTAAAAACAAGAGGCAACCACTATTCTTATGGTAAAATAAATATATCGGCGTACAAGACGATCATGAATGACCTAGGAGGATTTATGGAGAAAAAAATATCAATTGCCATTGATGGCCCTGCTGCAGCCGGCAAGAGTACAGTAGCAAAAGTTGTCGCAGAAAAGTTATCCTACATATATATCGATACAGGAGCTATGTATCGTGCCTTGACATACAAAGCATTGGTTAACAACCTTAATCTAGAAGATGAAGACCTTCTTTTAGACATTTTACTAGCAACAAAGTTGGAGCTATTTCCTTCTTCAAAAGGACAATTGGTATTTCTTGATAATCAAGAAGTGACGGAAGCAATTCGATCATCAGAAGTAACAAATTCTGTATCAATTGTAGCCAAGCATCAAAAGGTTCGTGAAGAAATGGTAAGAATGCAGCAATCCTTCGCAGTGAATGGAGGAGTTGTAATGGATGGTAGAGATATAGGAACCCATGTGCTTCCAAATGCGGAGGTAAAGGTTTTCCTGCTTGCAAGTGTCGAGGAAAGAGCAGTTAGACGCCACACAGAGAATCTTAAAAAAGGCTACTCATCCAATTTAGAACAATTGAGGGAAGAAATTGCACGACGTGATAAAATTGATTCTGAGCGAGAATTTGCACCGTTAAAAAAAGCGGATGACGCAATTGAGATTGACACCACTGCTTTGTCTATCCCTGACGTAGTTGAAAAAATAATGGCTCTCGTAAATGAAAGGGTTGGATGAGTGTGACGTTTTATTCGTTTGCTAGGTCGGTTGTGGCCGGAATACTTAAACCGTTGTACAGAATTGAGGTTATCGGGAAAGAGCATTTTCCTAAAGAAGGCGGAGTGCTTCTTTGCACGAATCATATTCATAATTTTGACCCCTTAGTCGTTGGAACTACAGCTCCTAGACCCGTCCATTTTATGGCTAAGGAAGAAATATTCAATGTTCCTGTTTTAGGTAATATAGTTAGAAAGTGTAATGCTTTCCCAGTAAAAAGGGGTATGGGAGATCGGGAAGCATTAAGGGCTGGATTAAAAGTTTTAAAAGACGGAAATGTTTTTGGGCTTTTCCCTGAAGGTACTAGAAGTAAGACAGGTGAAATTGGAAAAGGATTATCTGGAGCTGGTTTTTTTGCTCTAAGGACTGAAGCCTATGTACTGCCTTGTGCCATAATTGGACCATATAAAAATTTCGGGAAGTTAAAGGTGGTTTATGGAAAGCCGATTGCTATGGAAGAGGTGAGGAGTAAGAAAGCCTCTGCCGATGAGGTAACTGAATTAATTATGTCAGAAATCCATAAACTTATTAAAGAGCACAGGTAGCTTCTGCTTGACAAAAAAGACTATTTGTAAGAAGTTTATAAAAAGAGATTTTATTAGAATATTCACTGTTTTTCACTAAGATATTATATAATTTTATTTAGTAGTTATTGGATTAAGGAGGAATACATATGTCGGAAGAAATGAACCAAGTAGAAGTAAAAAATTATACCATTGGTGATAAAGTCACTGGACAGGTTACCAAGGTAGAAGAGAAACAAGTAATTGTAAATATTCAGGATAGTAAACATGACGGTATTATCCCAATCAGTGAGCTTTCTAGTCTTCATGTAGAAAAAGCCTCTGATGTTGTTTCTGAGGGTGATGAGTTAGATCTTGAAGTACTTAAAGTAGAAGAGGATGCGATCATCTTATCTAAAAGAAAAGTTGATGCCGAGAAAGCCTGGGTGAATCTTGAGGAACGTTTTAATAGCGGTGAAGTCTTTGAAACTGAAGTTAAAGATGTTGTCAAAGGCGGTCTAGTAGTAGATTTAGGCGTTCGCGGCTTTGTTCCTGCTTCTTTGGTTGAAGCACATTATGTTGAAGATTTTTCAGATTACAAAGGAAAAAACTTAACCTTTAAAATTGTGGAACTTGATAAAGAAAAAAACCGTTTAATCCTTTCACATCGTGCAGTGGTGGAAGAAGAGAAGGGAAAACAAAAGAAGAATCTATTAAGTGCCATAACACCTGGACAAGTTATTGATGGAACTGTGCAAAGAATTACAGATTTTGGTGCTTTCGTTGATATTGGCGGTATCGATGGACTTGTTCATATATCTCAGTTATCACATCAACATATTGAGAAACCATCAGACGTTGTACAAGAAGGTCAACATGTAAAGGTTAAAGTTTTAAGTGTGGATCGCGATAATGAAAGAATTTCTTTATCTATTAAAGAAACACAACCAGGTCCTTGGTCGCAAGTATCAGAAAAAGCTCCTAAGGGCAGCACATTAACTGGAACTGTTAAAAGATTAGTTTCCTATGGTGCGTTTGTAGAAGTTTTCCCTGGGGTTGAAGGACTTGTTCATATCTCACAAATTGCTCATAAGCATATCGGTACACCACATGAAGTATTGAAGGAAGGGCAAGAAGTACAAGTTAAAGTGTTAGAGGCTAATGAACAAGAACAAAGACTTTCTTTAAGCATCAAAGATCTTCTTGAAAAAGATGCGGAAGAAAACTTTGATTATGAGCTTCCTGAAGAATCTAAAGGGTTTCAGCTTGGTGAAATGATTGGCGATAAGCTAAAGAATCTGGGAAAATAATGGTGATAATAAGTGTCTAGATCTGAACGGAAATGGGACCATATTCGCTATGCCTTAGAAACAGGGCAAAAGCGATTAACAGCATTTGATGATATTCAATTTATACATCAAAGTTTACCAAACATTAATGTTTCAGATGTCTCTTTTCACCAAAAAATTGGCGGACTTTCTTTAAGTTCGCCAATTTTTATCAATGCAATGACGGGTGGCGGAGGCGAGAAGACCTACTCTTTGAACAAGCAGCTTGCTATGGCAGCTAGAGAATTAGGACTAGCTATGGCAGTTGGGTCACAAATGTCAGCGCTGAAGGATAAGTCTGAGAAATATACATATGAGGTCGTACGAAAAGAAAATCCCTCGGGGGTTCTCATTGCAAACTTAGGCAGTGAAGCAACCCCTGACCAAGCGAAGATGGCAATTGATATGCTCGAGGCCAATGCCTTACAAATCCATTTAAATGTAATACAGGAACTCGCAATGCCAGAAGGAGATCGGGACTTTTCAGGGGCACTAAAAAGGATAGAAAGAATTATTAAAGAGATTGACGTTCCTGTTATCGTAAAAGAGGTTGGATTCGGAATGTGTAAAGAAACAGTAGAATCTCTAGCAGGTGCAGGGGTTTCAGCTGTGGATGTGGGTGGATTTGGCGGAACAAACTTTGCTGAAATAGAAAACAAGCGCAGCGATAAAATGCAGGCTTTTTTTAATCAGTGGGGGATCCCTACAGCAATATCTATTTCAGAAGCCTCACAGTCTTCTATACCGGTTCCTATTATTGGTTCAGGGGGTTTTACTTCAAGTATCGATATCGCAAAGGGAATAGCATTAGGAGCGAGTCTCACCGGCTTTGCAGGCCATTTCTTAAAAATTCTAGTTGAAGAGGGAATTGAATCACTTATTGAAGAAGTCTCATCCCTTCATAATGAGTTAATAATGATTATGACTGCTTTAGGGGCAAGTTCAATCTCGGAATTACAAAGAGCTCCTTTAATGATATCAGGTCAGACATTTCATTGGTTATCCCAAAGAGGAATTGATACAACAGCATACAGCCAGCGTACGATTAAATAAGCTCCCGCAGCCAACGGGAGCTTTATTTGTTAACTATACTTATTATCGTTTAAGCCTCTTGCTTCCTCGGGACTTTGAAGTTTTGTCGCACCAGGATAATGCAGAGCTTGATCACGATCTGATTCAACTTTGCCACTTGCTCTTAACTTTTTTTCTTGACGATCCTTTCCCATTTTCACACACCTCCTCCTATTAACATGATTTTGTTAACGAAAGATTATTCAACGAAGTATGAAACTACATAAAGAATACCGATAATGGAAATAGTAGGAGGTGTGTGATAATGGATGGTTCCGTGTTTTATTGGATACTTTGGTTATTTTGGGTTTGTATTACTTTCTTGATAAACAAACAAAATCCATATCGGACAAAATTAGCTGCTGTTATTTTAATGCTCATTATTTTTTCGGATGTACATTTTGTGGTGGAGGGTTTCCAGTTTTATGCTAGTGGATTGTTGATGCTGCTATTATCTTATATTATTTTGGGTAAGAAAAAGCTGGGCTCCTTACTATATGCCTTTATTTGTTCATTTATTGTAACAATCTCATATGTCACCTTTAACTTATTTGTCATCTTTGATCCTGTTTGGGTGATATTTCAAAAGGAATGGATGATGGGAGTTTGCATTAGTTTCCTGGCAATTGTCTTGCAAACGTCTTTAAAAGACAGGCTATTGATTATTGTAAGCGGTACTATGCAAGGAGAGATACTCTATGCATTTTACCTAAGTAAATTTGAATTTTCCTATCCCATAGGATCAATGGCTTACCTAGATGTTGCTTCTTTAGTGATTATTTTGCTCGTAGGTTGGAGTGCGCTGGAAAATGCTGGTGCATTCTTTCAAAACCATTTTCATTTTTTGGAAAAAGGAAAGCAAAAATCATCATAATATCATCTTAAATTTGAAAATTGTCTAGCTCCATGCGCCATCGGCTCGAGGTCAAAAGTCAATCCGTCAAGAAGGTTAAAGAGCAACCCTCATGCCGGCTCGTCTTTTGCTTGTCGGCGATAAGCGGGAGCCTTCTGCATTTCAAAGTTGCAGGAAAGGTTTCACATTGCTAAAATAATATGGTTAGACCCTTCTTTAGGATAGAAGGGTTTCTTTATCATTAGTACGCAATTGCTTGATTATAAATTGAGTTTCTCTGCTTTAACGATAAAAATAACAAAATAATATTGATAATATATGGATAGAAAGGATGGCGATTATAATGGTAAAACCTGTTATAGCCATTGTAGGGCGACCGAATGTTGGAAAGTCTACCATTTTTAACAGAATTGTTGGAGAAAGAATTTCCATCGTTGAGGATATTCCAGGAGTAACACGTGATCGAATCTATAGCTCTGGGGAATGGTTAACACATGATTTTAATGTAATTGATACAGGGGGGATTGATATCGGGGATGAACCATTTCTTGAACAAATCCGCCAGCAGGCAGAAGTTGCTATTGATGAAGCCGATGTGATTATTTTTTTAACAAATGGAAGAGAAGGAGTAACTGCTGCAGACGAAGAGGTAGCTAAGATTTTATATAAATCTAAAAAACCTATCGTATTAGGTGTTAACAAAATAGATAATCCTGAAATGCGAGAACAAATTTATGATTTTTATTCTTTAGGATTTGGTGAGCCGATACCTGTCTCAGGCTCTCACGGTCTAGGATTAGGAGACTTGTTGGATGAGGCCGCTAAACATTTTCCAAAGAATAAGGGACAAGATTATGCTGAAGATGTTATTAAATTTTCTTTAATTGGCAGGCCAAATGTTGGGAAATCATCATTAGTCAATGCCATTTTGGGAGAAGACCGTGTTATTGTCAGTGATATAGCTGGAACAACTAGAGATGCAGTCGACTCACCTTATACCTATAATGGGGATAAGTATGTAATTATCGATACAGCAGGAATGCGTAAAAAAGGTAAAGTGTATGAAAGTACTGAAAAGTATAGTGTACTCCGAGCACTTAGGGCAATCGAACGTTCTGATGTTGTTTTAGTAGTCATTAATGCGGAAGAAGGAATCATCGAACAAGATAAGAAAATTGCTGGATATGCACATGAAGCTGGAAGAGCAATTGTTATTGTTGTCAACAAGTGGGATGCCGTCGAAAAAGATGAAAAAACAATGAAGGAATTAGAACAAAAAATTAGAGAACATTTTCTCTTCTTAAGTTATGCTCCAATTGTTTTCCTATCTGCAAAGACTAAAAAACGTATCCATACTTTACTGCCGATGATCAATACTGCTAGTGAAAACCATGCTATGAGGGTCGAAACAAGCGTTTTAAATGATATAATTATGGATGCGGTTGCGATGAACCCAACTCCAACGGATAAAGGCCGTCGATTAAAAATTTATTACACTACACAAGTAGCTGTAAAACCGCCAACCTTTGTTGTTTTTGTAAATGAACCAGAGTTACTGCATTTCTCTTATGAGCGCTTCTTAGAAAACCGGATTCGAGAGGCTTTTGGATTCGAAGGAACCCCGATAAAACTATACGCTAGAGAAAGAAAATAAATTTTACGGTGGAGTGATTTGATGCAGGATATGAAAAAAGCTGTAGCTGTTGTAGGTGCCGGTAGCTGGGGAACTGCTCTTGCGATGGTCCTTGCAGACAATGGACATGAAGTCAGGCTGTGGAGTCATAATGAGTCCCAAGTGCAAGAAATCAATCAATTTCATACAAATAAAAAATACCTGCCTGAAATTGTGCTGCCTGAGTTAATTGTTGGTTATGCGTCATTGAGAGATGCTTTAGCAGGTATAAAAGAGGTTATTTTAGCGGTACCGACAAAAGCAATCCGTGAGGTAATTGGGAAAATCCGCACTGTTCAAAACTCACCTTTAACAATTGCACATGTTAGTAAAGGAATCGAGCCAGATTCATTATTAAGAATTTCAGAACTTATTAAAGAAGAAATGCCAAGCGAGCTTTTAAAAGCAGTTGTGGTACTCTCAGGTCCAAGTCATGCGGAGGAAGTTAGTTTGAGGCACCCAACAACCGTAACAGTATCGTCAGAAGATATGAACGCTGCAGAAGGTATACAAGATTTGTTTATCAATCATAATTTTCGAGTCTATACGAACCAGGATGTCATTGGCGTTGAGATAGGCGGGGCTTTAAAGAATATTATTGCATTGGCTGCTGGAATCACGGACGGGCTTGGGTATGGTGATAATGCAAAAGCTGCACTAATAACTAGAGGATTAGCAGAAATCGCTCGACTTGGTACAAAAATGGGCGCTAACCCCTTAACGTTTTCGGGTTTAACGGGGATAGGAGATTTAATTGTTACTTGTACAAGCGTTCATTCAAGGAACTGGAGAGCAGGTAATTTACTTGGTAAAGGGAAAAATCTTGATGAGGTTCTTGAGAATATGGGGATGGTTGTAGAGGGTGTAAGAACAACGAAAGCAGCCTATCAGCTTGCCAAGAAGTACGATGTCAGCATGCCGATTACATATGCCCTTTACGATGTATTATTTAATGGGAAAAATGCCAAGGATGCAGTGGATGTTTTAATGGCACGCGGGAAAACCCATGAAATGGAAGATTTGGTTAATATCCTTGAGGAAAGAAACCACGAATAATAAAAAAGGTGCATTTTTCATTGAAAAATAGGCATTCGATGATGCGCAATGCGGCGCGCCTGCATACAATGCAAGCGAAGCACACGTGTAGTATGAACCTTAGAGTTTGGGTTGTTTTAGTCACTAAGACTGAAGTAAGGAATTCGCCCCTCTTTACTTCAGTTTTTTTGTTGTTGCTGAGGTGTGTTGATTTATGCTCCGGGCATTTCGCTTTCCGCAGGCCCACTTGCTGCGTACTCCTGCAGGACATTGGAAGGTTCCTAAGAATCCGCCCACGCACGAAGAAAATGCGATAGCATTTTTGAGGAGTCTCGTGCCCTCCGCACAAATCAACACACAACAAAAAATCAAAAGTTTTTTATGTATTGGGTTCCCTGTGTTATAATAGCTTTCGGAATAAGGGGGTGTCCTAATGTCACCAGGTATGCTGAAAATGTGGATTTCAATTGCAGGAATGGGACTTATGTTCCTTGCTATAATTACTATTTATCTAAGCCGGTATAAGTTAAAAGGAGTGTTAAAGTTTTTAACTGGTGTGCTTGCTTATATTTTCTTAATTATTTCAGGAATCACGTTGTTTATTGTTCTCTTTACATAATACATAAAAATAGGTGATTGTATGAATTGGAAAGTCATCGGAGCTTTACTAGTACTAACTTCCTTGTTTTTGTCAGGCTGCATGTATCCAAAGGAGAAGTTAGCTGAAAATCAAATCCCATATACAGACCAAATCCAAGCAGTTCAACAAGCTGTAAATTCCTTTAAGGAGGATAATGGAGGAATTCTGCCAATCAAAACAAAAGATGCTGTAACTCCGATTTACCAAAAATATCCGATTGAATTTAAAAAAATTGCACCCAGGTATATTGCTGAACCGCCAGGTAATGCGTTTGAAAGCGGAGGGATATTTCAATATGTCCTAATAGACGTAGAAACCAACCCGACTGTAAAACTATTGGACTTGAGAATGGCTGATACCATACGTGAAATTAATATAAGAATCAAATCCAATGGTTACCCGCCATATAAAGATAAAATTGCTGATAATTTATATACCCTTGACTTTAATGAATTGGGATACAAGCAGGAGCCATATGCAGTTAGTCCATTTACTAATCAAAATCTTCCATTCGTCGTAACAACAAATGCTGAGGTTTATATCGATTATCGTCAAGATTTATTTCAGAAGCTTAAGGAAATTGATAAAGAGGTAAAGCCAGGAGAGGATATACGCTATATTCTGGTGGAAGATTCCATGTTTGTTCCAGCCTATTCCTTACCTTATACTATCGACCCTAAGAATAATGAACCAGTTTTTTTAAAACAATAAGAATGTCAAATAGTCATAACCCTTCTCTTACGAAATATATTGTAGGAGAAGGGTTTTTTTTTTGGCATCAAAGTGCCATCTATCTATTAGGTTAAAGATAAATACGGAAAATGACATTCAACCGTGTTGCTTTACCTCAGGAACCCTCATTCGATCAAATGTACAGACACAAAAGATACTAGCATATTCAAGGATTAAATAGTTAAGGGGGTAAAAAAATTTTTAAAAACTGTCATAAGAATATAGGACAACGTCATAAATATATATTGTCCAAAAATATCTTGATGGATAATATTATCCCACTTTACTCTATGATCGGGAGGGGATCACTTGGAAAAGGTTGATATTTTCAAAGATATTGCCGAAAGAACAGGCGGTGATATTTATTTAGGAGTAGTAGGTGCTGTTAGAACAGGAAAATCCACATTTATTAAAAAATTTATGGAGCTTGTGGTTTTACCGAATATAGACAATGAAGCAGAGAGATCTAGAACAGTCGATGAGCTTCCTCAAAGTGCTGCAGGTAAAACAATCATGACGACAGAGCCCAAGTTTGTTCCGAATCAAGCTGCTAGTGTCCATGTTGACGAAGGGCTTAATGTTAACATAAGACTGGTTGATTGTGTCGGCTACACCGTTCCAGGTGCTAAAGGGTATGAGGATGAAAATGGTCCTAGAATGATTAACACTCCTTGGTATGAGGAGCCCATTCCGTTCCATGAAGCTGCTGAAATTGGAACTAGGAAAGTTATTCAAGAGCACTCGACGATTGGTGTTGTAGTGACTACTGATGGCACAATTGGTGAGATACCAAGAAGTAATTATATTGAAGCTGAGGAAAGAGTGATCAATGAGCTGAAAGAGGTTGGTAAACCATTTATTATGGTCGTTAATAGCGCTCAGCCATATCACCCGAGCACAGAAACACTTAGATCCAGCCTAGCGGAAAAGTATGACATACCTGTATTGGCGATGAGTGTTGAAAGTATGCGTGACAGCGATGTACTTAATGTACTCAGAGAGGCATTGTATGAGTTCCCGGTTCTTGAGGTTAATGTAAATCTCCCTAGCTGGGTAATGGTGTTAAGAGAGAATCACTGGCTTCGTGAGAGTTATCAAGAAGCAGTCAAAGAAACAGTTAAAGATATAAAGAGATTAAGAGATGTTGATAGGGTCGTTCAGCAATTCAGCGACTTTGACTATATTGAAAGAGCTGGATTAGCGGGAATCGAAATGGGTCAAGGTGTTGCAGAAATTGACTTATTCGCTCCAGATGAACTTTATGATGATATATTAAAAGAAATCGTCGGAGTAGAAATAAGAGGTAAAGATCATCTTCTAGAGCTAATGCAGGACTTTGCCCATGCAAAAGCTGAATATGATCATATATCAGACGCGTTAAGAATGGTGAAGCAGACAGGTTATGGTATTGCCTCGCCATCACTATCAGATATGAGCCTGGAGGAACCAGAAATCATCCGTCAGGGTGCAAGATTTGGCGTAAGGCTACGTGCAGTAGCTCCATCTATTCATATGATAAAGGTGGATGTTGAATCGGAATTTGCTCCAATTATCGGAACAGAGAAGCAAAGTGAAGAGCTTGTCCGTTACTTAATGCAGGACTTTGAGGATGATCCGTTATCCATCTGGAATTCAGATATTTTTGGACGCTCGTTAAGCTCCATCGTTAGGGAAGGTATCCAAGCAAAGCTATCCTTAATGCCAGAGAATGCGAGATATAAACTAAAAGAAACATTAGAGAGAATTATTAACGAAGGATCAGGCGGTTTAATTGCAATAATCCTTTAAGCGTTAAGACTCCAATTTGGGGTCTTTTTTCTTGTTTTACAAAAAACTACAACCAAAATTTCAAAAAATAGTAGAAATTTGTAGAAATGAAGAAAAGATTACCATTATTTCATGAAATATTCTTGATAAGCGTAAATGATTGTGATAATCTTTTAACAGACTTACGTTTGGTGCTAGAAACCTTTATATAATAAGGTTTTTTATTAAAAAGTAGATTAAAATTTCAAAAGCTGCATTTTTTGATTACTTTGCCAATAAAACCGCGCTATGACGTATAGAATTGATAAAAATTGTTTAGAAATGTAGATAAGTAATCTTATTTACGATTCTTAACTATATTATTGGGAGGAGGTGAATAGCATGAACAAGACAGAACTAATTAACGCAGTTGCAGAAGCAAGCGAACTTTCTAAAAAAGACGCTACAAAAGCAGTTGATGCTGTTTTTGATTCAATTCTAGATGCTTTAAAAAATGGTGATAAAGTACAACTAATCGGTTTTGGTAACTTTGAAGTACGCGAACGTGCAGCACGTAAAGGACGTAATCCTCAAACTGGTGAGGAAATCGAAATTGGTGCAAGCAAAGTTCCTGCATTCAAACCAGGTAAAGCGCTTAAAGACGCAGTAAAATAATTACATAAGTTTATTGCTTTAAGCGATTGCTTAGGCAAAAAGGTCATGAGTCTTGTCTCATGACCTTTTTTCTGTTTATAAGAACTTTGCTCATCACTTTGGTTGTGCTAATATGTATTTATTATATATACTTGTTTGATATACAGTAGGGGGAATATGCATGACAGAAGTGAATCGTAACCAAATCGAAGAGGCGGTACGTTTAATATTAACAGCAATTGGTGAAGATCCGAGCAGAGAGGGCCTACTGGATACACCGAAACGAGTAGCAAAAATGTACGAAGAGGTATTTAGCGGTCTCAGTGAAGATCCCAAAAAACACTTCGAGACCATTTTTAGTGAAGACCATGAAGAATTAGTACTAGTGAAAGATATCCCATTCTATTCCATGTGTGAACATCATCTTGTACCTTTCTTCGGAAAAGCCCATGTTGCTTACATTCCTAAAAACGGCCGTGTAACAGGGCTAAGTAAATTAGCCAGGGCTGTAGAGGCCGTGGCTAAAAGACCTCAGCTGCAGGAGAGGATTACTTCTACCATTGCTGATAGTATGATGGAGAAGCTAGATCCTCATGGAGTAATGATTGTCGTAGAAGCAGAGCATATGTGTATGACTATGCGGGGCGTAAAAAAACCAGGATCAAAGACAGTGACAACTGCAGTTCGGGGAAACCTTGCAAATGATACCATTGCTCGTTCTGAAATATTAGCTTTAATTAAGAATTAATGGGGTGATACTATGGAGAAACGTCAATCACAAAATAGTAGCGAGTTTGTTGTAATTAAAGCAGTTGATGATGGTGTTAGTGTTATCGGGTTGACTCGAGGGAGTGATACAAAATTTCATCATTCCGAGAAGCTGGATAAAGGCGAAGTCTTGATCGCTCAATTCACCGAGCATACATCCGCAATAAAGATTAGGGGCAATGCAAAAATAATGACTCATTTTGGCGAAATTGAAAGCGAAATGAAAAAGTAATTTATAAAAATGTTATAAATATAACTCTTTTTTATTTTTTCCATTCTTATTTCCATAGTGTTTAAATGTATTTATTTTGTGAATTTCTGCCCATACATACGCTTTTATGATATAATTGTCACTGCCTTGTTAACATAAGAGGATTGTAATAAAGATATTAATTTGGGGAAGCAAGGGTGATTAAATTGCCAGACATTCGACAAAAGTTTACAGACATCAAGGAGCAAGTTGAGCAAAAAGTATTTCATCCTTACTTGCTAAAATATATTGAGACGCCTGTAATTGATGAAGATAAACTGCTTATTCTTGTATCCATTATGGATCGACTCGAATTGTCTTACAATGAGTTAAAAAATTATGCGATGACTACGATGCTTATCCAGATTGCCCTTGATACACATGAGCATATATCTAATGCTCATGTGGATGAAATAAATAGACAATTAACTGTCCTAGCTGGAGATTATTATAGTGGATTGTATTATAAACTTTTGGCAGAGTCTGAAGATATTAACATGATAAAAGAACTCTCCAAAGGGATAAAACAGATTAATGAACACAAGGTTTCCGTATATCAAAAAGAACTTAAAGGAATTGATAACTTAATGACAGGTATTAAGAGAATTGAAAGCTCTTTACTTG